>Ga0074199_1000395_pt1 | contig 73600 bp, 23 predicted proteins | sample EPASupsiteSAE347_FD_64528 | JGI IMG/M metagenome (GOLD analysis project Ga0074199, IMG submission 64528) | Bioremediated contaminated groundwater from EPA Superfund site, New Mexico - Sample SAE3-47 | ecosystem: Environmental > Aquatic > Deep subsurface > Groundwater > Contaminated ... | reverse complement strand
CGGAGAAGTGAGCATCCTGGCCCTCCTCTTAGGCGCGGCCTTCCTTCTCTTAAGAGGCTATATCTCCTGGCATATACCCGTGAGTTTCATCGCCGCCACCGGGGCGCTCACATATTTGTTCGCCGGCAAAAGCCCGTTCTCCGGCGATTGGATCTTCCATGTACTCTCAGGAGGCTTGATACTAGGGGCTTTCTTCATGGCCACGGATTATGTCACATCTCCTTTGACCCGCAAAGGCCATATTATTTTCGGGATTGGCTGCGGCCTGCTTACCGCGGTCATCCGGATATGGGGAGGGTATCCTGAAGGGGTTTCATACGCCATACTGATGATGAACGCCGCTGCGCCATTGATCGACCGTTTCACCAAGAACAGGGTATACGGAGCGAAATGAGAAAGATCATCCGAGAATGCGTTAAAGGAATAATCAAAGAAAATCCCACCTTTGTCCTGGCGCTGGGTCTCTGCCCTACCCTGGCGGTATCCATATCCATGGTCAACGGCCTGGGAATGGGGATAGCCGCGACCTTTGTCCTGGTATTCTCAAATATTATAATCTCGATGATCAAGAATTTCGTTCCGAATAAGATCCGCATCCCCTGCTTCATCGTGGTAATCGCCACGTTCGTTACTATTACCGAATTGCTGATGAAGGCTTACAGCCCGGCTTTGAACCGGGCGCTGGGTATATACGTCCCATTAATAGTGGTCAATTGCATAGTCCTGGGCCGGGCCGAGGCTTTCGCCTCCAAGAATAACATCTGGTATTCCCTTTTCGACGGCATAGGAATGGGCATAGGCTTTACCCTGGCCCTTCTGCTTATCTCCGGGATCCGGGAGTTATTCGGCGCGGGCACTCTTTTCGGGCTGACTGTTGTCAAAGGGTTTGAGCCGGCTTTCGTCATCGGCATGCCCTCAGGCGCGCTGCTGGTGATCGGCCTGCTTCTCGGCTTATTTAATGCCATAAAAGGAAGAAAACAATGACCATAGCCGCGTTCCTCACTATATTCATCTCGGCCATATTCATCAATAACGTGATCCTTTCCCGGTTCCTGGGATTGTGCTCTTTTATCGCCATCTCTAAACAGACAAAACCGGCGCTGGCGATGAGCCTGGCGGTCATGTTCGTGACCACAATGTCTTCCATTATTACCTGGCTCATCTACCGTTTCCTGCTTATACCCTTTAACATGACCTACCTGCGGACGATCTCGTTCATCCTGGTGATCGCCGCGTTCGTACAATTGGTGGAAATGGTCATAAAGAAATTCGCGCCCGCGCTTTACCGCTTTTTCGGGATATACCTTCCCCTGATCACAGTCAACTGCGCGGTCCTGGGCGTGGCTGTTTTGAATTCAGATATGTTCTTCAATCAGGGCAAAGTCCTGCCGGGGAGCTTTTTTTATTCCGCGTTCCAGGGCATATGCGTAGGCCTGGGTTACACTTTAGCCATGCTTTTAATGTCCGCGATCCGCGAACGGCTGGAACTTTGCGATGTTCCCAAGGCGTTAAAGGATTTCCCGCTGGGTTTTATCATCGCCGCGATCATAAGCTTAAGCTTTATGGGATTCAACGGATTTAAATTATAATTATGGATATACTATTACCTATAATTGTCCTGGGTTTATTAGGGCTCCTGTTTGGAGTAGGGCTGGCTTTTGCCTCGAAGAAATTCGAAGTCCAGATCGACCCCCGGCTGGAAAAGATCCAGGGGTTTTTGCCCGGGGTTAACTGCGGGGCCTGCGGCCAGGCCGGCTGCGCCGGTTTTGCCGAGGCTTTACTTGAAGGAAAAATCCTGGCTGACGGATGCCGGGTGGCCGATGATAAAGCTAAAGAGGCTATCGCGGCATTACTTGGCCAGAAGATCGAAAAAAAGATCAAAAAAACAGCCTGCCTGCGCTGCAACGGCGGCAGCAAAGTAAAAGACCGGTTTATTTATAAAGGCATCGCGGATTGCGCAGCCGCTAACCTGCAATTAGGCGGCCAGAAACAATGCCTTGAGGGGTGCCTGGGATTCGGGACTTGCGTCAAAGCCTGCCCTTTCTCAGCCATCCATATGTCAAAAGAAGGGCTGCCGGTAGTTGATCCCCATAAATGCAAAGCCTGCAATAAATGCGTGCTGGTTTGCCCTAAAAAACTGTTCAGCCTGGTTCCCGTTAACAATAAAGTTATTGTGGCCTGCGCTTTGCATGAACCAGGCAAAGACACAAAAGCGGTCTGCCCTGTAGGATGCATTGCCTGCAAGATATGCGAAAAGACCTGTAAATACGAAGCTATCCACGTGATCGACTACCTGGCGGTAATAGATCCTGCCAAATGCACCTCGTGCGGGGAATGCGTAAAAGCCTGCCCGGCTAAAACAATCCAAATAAAACCATGAAAAAGAATATCGCGGTATTTGCCTCAGGAACAGGAAGCAATTTCTTAGCTATAAGCCAGGCGGTAAAAACAGGCATTCTTAAGGGCGCCTGCCTGAAACTGCTTGTCTGCGACAATCCTAAAGCCCTGGTGTTAAAGAAAGCTGAAAAAGCGGGAGTTAAGGTCCTGCTGACGGAAAGGAAGAACTTCCCCTCAAAAGAAGCTTTTGAGAACAAGATCATAGAACATCTAAAGGATGACCGGATAGATCTGGTGGTCCTGGCCGGCTTCATGCGCATACTCTCATCTTCGTTTGTCCGCGCTTACCGCAACCGGATAATCAATATCCACCCCTCGCTCCTTCCTTCTTTTAAAGGCGGGCATGGTATAAAAGACGCTTTTGACTACGGGGTAAAATTAACCGGAGTAACAGTGCATTTCGTTGACCAGGAAATGGACCACGGGCCGGTCATCCTGCAATCCGCGGTAGAGATAAAGAAGAACGACACCCTGAAAAGCCTGGAAATAAAGATACACCAAACCGAGCACAAACTCTATCCCCAGGCGATAAAATTATTCTTGTCACGGAAATTAAAGGTTACCGGCAGGAAAGTAAAAATCCTCTGATCAATTCCTCTTATTGTAGATCTGGGAGTGGGTTAATTCAAACTTGCTCTTGGTGAAAAGATTGTCTAACATCGCGCGGGGAACATTCCTTACCCTGTATATCTTCAATGTCTCGCTGATGATCCTGGCGATCTCTTTATCCACATCCGCGCTCTGCTCCACCTCCGGCTTCTGAAATTTCAAAGCGATCCGATGGATTATCTGGCGGGCAATAAACTCTTTTAAAGTAATATCCTTATATTCTATGTGCCGGCCGGTTTTGTCGCCGATCACCGAGAAGTTCATCCCGTAATTTATGCTTACCCTGTGCTGATATTCATCCAGCGAGATCAGCCCATAGCTGACCTTTATCAGGTCCTGGGCGTATATGGTTTCGGTAAGCTCCATCCCGTTCTTTATGTCTGCAGCGTCCAGGATAAAGAATTTCATCTCATTGCGCTCCCTGCGGTTCATGCTTAAGATCACCCGGCGCAGCACCTGGATGGCGTTGCTCATCTTCTCCCGCGCTTTTTTGCTAAAGGCATATTCCTGGCTGGTCTGCCTCTCCGGGATGGTCTTTATCCGGTAAGCGCAGCGCAACTGATCCCCGCGGAATTTAACGCTGTTCTTCTCAATGATGAATTTTTCCAGGTTTTTCTCCGGCTTCTCGGCTTTTTCGAACATATCCTCAACAGGAATATATATCCACAGCGTGGAACCGGCGAGTTTCACCACGGCGTCTTCTTTATACTCCGAGCTCAATATCCGGGGAATAGCCTTTTCAACTTCGGATTTAGAATAGGTGGGGACGAACGAGGTCGAACAGCCCAGACAGGCGAATATAAGGACGAATATATTAAGGCCGAGCTTTGCCGAATTCTTTAAAAATACTCTCGATCTCATCATAATTTAGTTCTTCTTTGGCGATCAATTCTTCGGCAAGACGCTTAAGTAAAGGCTCTTCCTTCTTCAACAATTCCCCGACTTCCTTAAGGCATGATTGCAGTATATCCTGAACATCGGCGTCCAACCTCTTTTTTGTGTCGTCGGACATAAGCTGATACGAATCCAGCGACTCAAAATTGCCCAAAAGCCCGGATTTACCCATGCCCCAGCTCCAGGCCATATTATGGGCTATTGATAACGCCTCGCTGAAATCACCGCTTACCCCGGCGGTAGTGATCCCGAATTTCAGCTTTTCAGCGGCATATGAACCCAGGCATATCTTTATGGTGTTTAAAAGCTGATTCTGGTCGCGGATAAATATCTCTTCCCTCTGCGGGATCCAGGTCACTCCCCCGGTATGGCCGCGGGGGGTAATAGTGATCTTGAACACGTCCTGGGTAGGCACCATCAAATAAGTGACAATGGCGTGCCCTGATTCATGATAAGCCGCCTGCAGTTTTTCTTCATCCCTTAATTTTATCCTGCGCTTGATCCCCAGGGCGATCCTCTCCCGGGCCTCGTCAATTTCCTGCATAGTGACCAGGGACTTCTTATTACGGATGGTGATAAGCGCGGCCTCGCGCACGATATTAGCGATATCCGCCGGGCTCTGGCCCACGGTTATCCTGGATAACCGGTCAACCTTAACGCTGGCCTGGTCGTATTTAACGGTCTTAAGATAATACTCAAAAAGTTTCTGGCGGTCTTCAAGGTTGGGTTTATCCACGTGGATCTTCCGGTCAAACCTGCCCGGGCGCAAAAGCGCCGCGTCCAGAAAACGCTCCGGGGCGTTGGTGGCTCCGATGATCACGATATTGGTGTCTTTCTCCTTTAACCCGTCCATCTCGACCAATAACTGGTTTACCGTGGTATTCGCCTCGGTCTGGCCGCCGAAACCGCGGTCAACCGATCTCTGCGCGCCGACCGCGTCTATTTCATCGATGAAAATTATACAGCCGCCTTTTAACTCCGCGAACTGTCTGGCGCGTTTAAAAAGGCTGCGGATCCTGCCCGCGCCCACGCCAACGAACATCTCCACGAATTCCGAACCGGACATGGAGATGAACGGAAGTTTTGACTCAGTGGCGATGGCCTTGGCCAGATAAGTCTTGCCGCAGCCGGGAGGCCCCATCATCAGTATCCCTCTTAATATCTTTCCGCCGATACGCTGCAATTCCGCCCGGTCGGTGATCAACTTCACTATTTCCGAGGCTTCTTCCTTCGCCTCATCCATCCCGATAACATCATCCCAGGTAACTTTCAGCTCTTCCCCGGAAATGGCTTTTTTATTGGTCTGGGTAAAAGAGCTGGAGCCCTTTTGATAAAAAAGCCAATACATCATGAAAACGTATATGGTCGCCTGGATGATCCCCATGATCCCCCAGGTAAACATCTGCAAAGGTATGGAGGCCATTTGCGACTGCCGCAGATAAGACTCGGATTCATTCCAGGCCTTTAGGCCGTTAAAAATAATGGCTGCCAGGGCTACAGAAATAGCTATAATTGAACCGATCACCAGGACCCTGACCCAATATAAGCTAACCAGGAATTTGAATTTTTTCCAATTCATAAATATACCTCATCAGGTTGGATGTTTCTTAGAGGTGCTGAACCATTTTCTTCTACCCCAAAGATAGCATATTCGAAACCACAAGTCAACAACTACTGCGCCGGTATAGCCATTTAATTGTCTTGACCGGGCAAAGTTTGTGTGTTAAAATTCTTCAATCTAAATAACTCATTTAAAGGTATTTGTATTTAAGGAGGGGTTGGGCAATGGCAAAGATCAAGAAGGTCACAGGAAGGCAGATACTCGATTCCCGGGGAAATCCCACTGTAGAAGTGGATGTTCTTTTAGATAACGGCATTATGGGCAGGGCGGCTGTGCCGTCCGGCGCCTCAACCGGCGAGAATGAAGCCCTGGAATTACGCGATGGCGACAAAACAAAATACATGGGCAAATCCGTATTAAAAGCGGTAAACAATGTAAATACCGTAATCGCCTCAAAAATAAAGGGATTAGCCCCTGATTTCATCAAAATCGACCAGGTATTGATCGATCTGGACGGTACGGAGACCAAAAGCAACCTGGGCGCTAACGCCATATTAGGCGTGTCAATGGCTGTAGCCAAAGCGGCCAGCCTGGAGAAAAAAGAGCCCTTATACCGCTTCCTGGGCGGCAATAAAGCCCATATCCTGCCTGTTCCCTTGATGAACATCCTTAACGGCGGGATGCACGCGGATAATAACCTGGATATCCAGGAATTCATGATCATGCCTATCGGAGCCCCGACCTTCTCTGAGGCCCTGCGCATGGCTACCGAAGTATTCCATAACCTTAAATCGTTATTAAAATCCCAGAAATTATCCACTTCTGTGGGAGATGAAGGCGGATTCGCCCCGAACCTCAAGGCCAATGAAGAAGCATTGACCCTGATCCTTCAGGCTGTCGAGAAAGCGGGCTACAAGCCGGGCAAGGATGTGTATCTGGCCCTGGACTGCGCGTCCAGCTCCTTCTGCAAAGACAATAAATACCAATTCGAGAATTCCCAGAAGACCAGCGACGACCTGATCGCCATCTACAAAAAATGGCTTAAGCAATACCCGCTGGTTTCTATTGAAGACGGGTTATCGGAATTCGACTGGTCGGGTTGGAAAGTAATGACCAGAGAGATCGGCGCGCAGATGCAGCTGGTAGGCGACGATATCTTCGTCACCAATCCGAAGTTCCTGAAAAAAGGTATTGAAGAAAATGTCGGCAATGCTATACTAGTAAAGGTAAACCAGATCGGTTCCTTATCTGAGACTCTCGCGGCCATAGAAATGGCCCAGAAGAATAAATACCGGGCGATCATCTCGCACCGTTCCGGGGAGACTGAAGACACCACTATCGCCCATCTGGCTGTAGCCTGCGGCTGCGGGCAGATCAAGACCGGTTCATTATCCCGGACCGACCGGATCTGCAAATACAACGAGCTGCTCAGGATCGAAGAGGAATTAGGATCTTCCGCGGTTTATGCCGGGACCACTTGGAATAAATGATCATAAAAAAAATAGCGGGGATATCCCTCGCTGTATTTTTTATCGCGTTGCTCTTCTTCCCCGGTTATGCCAAGATACGGCACCTTAAGAACAAGAACCGGGACCTGGCCCAGAAAAACATCAGGCTGAAAGCCGAGAACACGCTTTTAAATACAGAACTTAAACGCCTGGACAACGACCAGCTTTACCAGGAAAAGATATTAAGGGAAAAACTCGGGGTAGTACGCAAGAACGAAATACCCGTAAAGATAGTAACGGGTGATTAAATAGATTCGCGGGGTGGAGCAGCCCGGTAGCTCGTCAGGCTCATAACCTGAAGGCCGTCAGTTCAAATCTGGCCCCCGCAACCAATAAAAAACCCGCTCGTAATTTGAGCGGGTTTTTTATTTTACCTACCGTGCCCCGTTACAAAGCAATCAAACAGGGCATTCTCTCCCGTGGCAGGTGGGAAATTAATTTATCGGCTTTGTAACGGGGCGTGGCCGTTAACTTATTTTACGTCAATTATATCAATACTCCTGTCCAGCACCCCATAAGGGCACATAACTACCAGGCTTATTATCTTTGTTCCCGGATCAGAATAAACGATGGCCAATCCGGAAGAATCAGCCAAAGGCTTGTTTTTTCCCAGATCTCCCGACCAAACATAATCCAGGACCACTTGCGTACAACCGCTTTCAGGAGAAGCGGCGCTGGATGTTATAACAACATCCTCCCCTGTTGCGGGCGAAGCCGGAGAAACCTTAGTCTGCACCTTGGACATATCCAGATTGGAATTCTCCGGTTTTAAAGCCATGTCCAGCGAAGCCCGGATATTACTATCCAGCGGTTTTGCCTCTTTGATCTCAGCGAGCCGCTCGTTAGCCGAAGAAACGATCTCCGTAAAACCATCGCCCGCGCGCTCGATCAATTTATCATAATAACCCTGGGCCCTGGTAAGATCATCCTCCCACTGGGTCAATATACCCAACTGGTATAAACTGGAAAGCGCCAGCGGGCTTGCCGGCTCCGCCTGGGAGGCCTTTTCCAAATACTGCCTGGCCAGGCTCTCATCCCTGCCGATATATAACGCTATGAGCCCGACCTTATAACCGGATATCTGCGCGTATTTTGTCTGCGGGAAACGGTTCAAAAGCTCCAAATAAACATTTTGGGCTGCGGAGAATTCCTTGATCTTTTCCAGGTTATACGCCCTTAAATAAAGGAGTTCTTCATCAAAGGCATCCTTGCCTGCCGTGTCTTCCATTACCTTGAATATCTTCTCCGCGTATTGGCCGTCTTTAGCTTCCGGTTCTTTCCAGGCGAATAAAAGAGCCGTCTCTTTCAAAGCCGCGACTTTTTCTTCCGCGGGAAAGGTCTCGACCGCTTTTTTGACATAGCTGTCGAAAGCCGTCTGAGCCAACTCAATATTCCCTTCATTAAGGAATCCCTGGGCCAATGCCTTTATCTCTCCGGCTTTTGTCCCGGAAGCGACCATCTTATCTATATAAAGTTTATATAACTGCCCCGCCTTTTGCTTCTCCCCGTAAGAAACCAGGGTATCCGCGGCTGTTTTCACCGGAGCCAAGTCCTGGCTGGACCGGGCATATTCAACCGTGGAGCTTAACAGGTCCTTCAGGGCCTGCTCGGCAAATACATCCTGCTGGTCATGATGGAACCGCCATAATATCAACCGGGCGTAGATATTCAATGCCTCTCTTGAATTGGTAGCCTTGACTACCTTATCCAGCGAACCGGAGATCTCATCCCGGTAATTATTACCCTGACTAAAATACTCATCCCATGCCTGTTTTTCTTCCAGGAACTTCATCTGCAGATAACGGGTAAGGCCGGTAAAATAATTGACGAACGGCTCGAGGTTCTTTTTTTTCTGGCCCAGGCCTTTTAAAAGATCCGCGAAATCATTATAGCGGTTATCCTTTAGATATTCATCCTGCGCCGCCTGAAAACTGATAAAAATATCCTGATTGTTCGCGGAAGAACTTATCCGTTTGATCAACGCCTCCGCGCCGGACGCGGACGGCAGGGAAAAAGCGTAAGTCCCGCAAGACAGAATAAAAAATACCGCTAAAGACAACCGGACCAACTGTGTTCTAGTTTTTGTTTTCATTTTGATTTCCCCCCATGATTCCTGGATTTAGCCCTGGGGTTATTCCAGAAATCCCTGATCACATAATAGGCCTTACGGGGAACTCGTTTGTCCAGGCCGGATTCCTTTTGGTCGCTGGACAAGGCCACTATCCCGAACCATTCCTCGTTCATGTTCATGTTCTTAGGCGCCTGGATATCAAAATAATAACTTCCGTTGGACCAGTTAGATTCTGTATCGTGGACCTTCCAGCTTTCCGGATCTACCGGATTATGCTTCCACCATTCATCAACCCATTCGAACATGACCCCGCCCAGGCAGTTCCCCGCGCCGTTCTTATTGCCCGCGAGATTATCGTATATCTGGCGCCACTGCGATTCCAGAAAAAAAGCCTGTATATTCTGGTCTTCCTTTTTCAAGTACGCGTCATAAGCGTCAGCGCCGAATTCAGACAGAAGTATAGGCTTATCAAAGTTGGCTTTCAGCGATTTAAAAAGATTACCGAACGTCTTACCCCGGTAAATGATACAAGCGACCAGGTCCACATCCGGAGCGTATTCCTTAGCCGAATCCAGCCCGATCAATTCGCCGTTGCCCAATCCTACCGGATGCCGGGGATCGATCGCGTGTATCTTTTTAGCCAGATCATTTACAAAAGTATAATAAATACGGTTGCGCATGGCTTTGCGTTTCTGAGGATCGGGCTCCTTATCCACTTCGTCGCTGGACCAGGGATTTACGCTTCCCAGGCAGGAATAGTTGTTTTCATTGCCCAGGACCCAGCAGAGCACCCCGGGCTCATCTTTATAAGCATTGACCATATCTATGACTTCCTTGCCGATCCGGGCCTGGAACTCCATATCGCCGTAAAAAGGACAGGGATATTCCCAGAATCCCAACCAGTGCCCGAGGATAGTGCGGATGCCGAAATTATTATATAAATCACGGATGACCGCTTTGACCTTTTCCGGATTTTCCCCGGCTTGGTAGATCCTGATGGTATTTATTCCTATATCCTTCATCATTTTCCCGTCTACCATCCAGGGCTTATACGGATCAGACCACCAGTCATAATCGTGATTTAAACCGATCGGTATCGGGTTATAGCAAACCCCCTTGACCACATAAGGCCTTCCTGAAACTATCAACCGGTAATCGCCGTTAGAATATTTCTTCACATAAACCCCGGGTTTCGGGGTATTTATTTTATATAAAAGGCACCCGCAAAACAAAACCACAAGCAACAGGCCTGCCACCGCCGCCAGATGCAAACGGCGGTTTTTAGCCTGCTGCTTGTGGTTGGTATCGCCTACTTTAAGTTCTTCTTGCTTATTCGTACTTGATCTCATCCAGATAGAAAGTAGCTCCATCAGGATTCACGTCGACATTCGTCGTCCAACAGAATCCGCCGATGATATATGACAGATCTTTTCCTTTAAGATCGATCGTATACTGCGTCCATTCCTTGTTCAGGATCACCGGGCCGATACTGGCTGAATCCGAATCAGAGAACTCACCCATTATCCCGCCGATCTTGAACTCTTCGACCCTCTCACCGCCTTGAGCCCCGCGGGCCCAAAAGGTAAGCTTTGTGGCTTTGGAAAGGTCAAACCCTTTATCGATAGTTCCCCAGTTATTGGAAGGGTTCTGCCAATACATACCAGCCCAACGCGCTCCCTGCGTAGCTTTTCCGCTGTAAACTATCTTAACGCAGGTATCGCCCATATACGGGTCTTCCTTGCTTGACCCGTCATATTTGACATCTCCGTAATCTCCCATCCAGCCCGAAGGGATAAAATGATTACCCATCGAAGAACGGTCGGCATAGACGTAGAAAGGAACACCTTCCTGTTTTTTCCCTTCAGCCTTGAGCGTAGAATCAACCTCGTATTTTATATCATCGATATATATGGTAGCTCCGTCGGGATTAAGATCCGCCGAGGTCACCCAGCCAAACCCGCCACTGATATAGGTCAAGTCCTTGCCTACGAGATTGATCGTATATTGCTTCCATGTGTCGGTCAATTCCACCGGGCCGAATTCGACGCTTGCCGAATCAGCATAAGTTCCCTTCAGGCCGCCGATGACGAACTTTTGAAGCACTTCCCCGCCCTTGGCCCCGCGGGCCCAGAAAGTAAGTTTGGTAAACGGAGTCAGGTCAAACCCGCCCTTTTTGCTGCCCCAGTTGTTCGGGGGATTCTGCCAATACATCCCGGCCCAACCCTGCCCCTGCGTCTTCTTTGCGGTATAGACGAACTGCAGGCAGGTAGTGCCTGAATAAGGGTTCTCCGCGCACTGGTCGTTCATCTTGACGTCGCCGTAATCACCCATCCATCCCGAAGGAACATAGTGGTTTTCCCGGGCATTACGGTCTTTGTAAACCCAAAACTCCTTGGCCTGGACTGAACCTGTTTCCTGGGCGTAAAGCGCAGGAATAAACAAGAACAATGCCAGCATTACTGCGATAAGTTTCCTCATCTTGCTACCTCCTTGTTAGTTTGTTTTCTATTTTAACCGCGACCTTATGGATTATTTTTTAATTTTATGCTTTGCCTGGATCCTCCTTTCAATAAGCAGATAACTTACGGAGTATGCACCACGACGTAAGTTATAGCGCAGCGTCTGCGAATTGACTCCGAGCCGAAATAAGGCGAGGAGCAATCTTCCCTCTTATTTCCAAAACTTCTTATATCTATAATATGCCTTGCGCAATTGTCTTAGAAAAGGGCTCTGCTTTCCATCACCCTGGCCGCATATACCCAGCCACTCCTCGTGCATTGTCCCATCCGGGAACGGCCCTACCCAATGCCCCTTCTTGTCGTGGATCGAAGGCTCGTACCCCTTCCACCACTCATCCAGCCATTCAAAAACTATACCTCCCAGGGCATTGCCTGCCCCTGAGGAAAACGCCATATTACTCTGGATATCATCCCAGGACCCCTGATGATAATCCGCTTGAGCCTCTTCGCCTTCATCCAGGCTTTTCCCGGTCATATAAGCCGGGCAGCCGAATTCGGTGATGAACGCGGGCTTATCCACTTCTTCCTTTACCTGGCGCCAGAAAGCCCCAAAACCGTAATTTCCCCGGTAGGCGTTGGCGCCAAAAATATCGATATCAGGGCAATTTATGCCAAACTTATCCAAGTATAGCACATCGCCTGAACAAATACCAACCGGATGCTCCGGGTCAATTTCTTTTATCTTCCGGGCCAATTCATTGACAAAAGCGAAGAATTCGTCAGGTTTAGACTTGGCGTTGCAAGCCACGCCGTAGATATTCTCGTTGCCCAGAAGCCAGCAAAGCACAAACGGCTCGTCCTTGTATTCCCTGACCATCGCCAGCACTGACTCGGTCATCCTCTGCCGCTGGTCAGGATTAGTATAGTCTGTGCCGGGATTCCACTGCGCCCCGGAACCTATGGCATAGACCCCCAGGTAGTCGCCGACAATGGCCCTGATGCCGTAGGTCTGGTACATATCCCGCAGTAGCTCCTTATTTAACTCATAGGGCTGATGGTAGATCCGTATGGTATTTACCCCCATATCGCGCATAAGGGCGAAATCCCCTGCCGCCGGCTCATCAGGATCCTGCAGGTTGTTCCCGTTCTTATCGGCGAACGCGTCATACGGGCCGTCGATTTTGCCATTATCGTTGAAATCCTCGCGCATCCAGTCGCCCATAGTGCCGTCCTGCGGGCTCTGGCCGACCTTGGTCGGCGCGTAGGTGACAGCCTTGATCACATAAGGTTTGCCTTCGACCAGCAACTGCCAATCCCCGGTCTCATACTGGATAAGATGCACCTTGCCTTTTCCCAGCCTGCGTTTAATGCTCAATAATTCCGTGGACGGCTTGGGCTTAAGCTTCTCCAGCAGAAAATTGTATTTAACGAACCTTCCCGGGCTGGCAATAACCCGGTCATTGGACACGTTATTGTCAAACCCGTTGATGATCTTTATATCCGCGTCCACCAGCTTGTATCCTAATTGAGGATTCCGGCGTAAAAGATAATTTATCTTGGAGATTGCCGCCTGGCCCAGATACCAGGGGGTCTTAAAATACGTCCAGCCATAGCTTCCTGGAAAATGCACTATGATCGAGTAATAACATTTGACCGCCTGCTTTATCAGGCCGGACTTCTCCAGCATCAACGCGGTATAAAATAACCGGACCCCGGCTGGTTCAGAACTGGTGGACCATTTCAGGAAAGCCGCCTCCAGGTCCGGCGACTGCAGAAAATCCCACTGGTCGCCTTCCAGGCGCTTTTCTTTCTGGACTTTTTTAAATTCCGGATCCCACCTGACCGACGTGGTATTAGGGTATATCCCTTCACCGACCGCCGCGCTTAAACCCTCCTGGTCCTTTACTATGTACTGATACTTGTCAGTACCGGTATCCTTGAACTCGCCGTATTTTTCATAATCGACGAAGTCTTCTTTTCCGTTGTCGTAAAGGGTTATTTTTGTGGAGAGTTGGCTGACCTTCGGCGGGGCGGCTTCTTCCTCGGCCTCGACAAACTTGCCTTCGGTAAGCTTCTGAACGCTCAAACGCGCTTTTTCCGCGACGCTCCAGTACCAGCCGAACTGATCCCAGGCCTGGGCGTAGCCGTATTTATCAATGATCGTCTGGAAAGCGCCCCTCGCCTCCTCGGTCTTCCCCTGGCGCATATAGGATTCCGCCTGTATAAAAAGAGCCACCGCGACATTGTTCAGGGCGTCGACCGCCTTGATCTCGTCAGCGGTCTTAGGCATGGCCCTCAAGGACGCCTGCTGGCTCTGCGCCTGCGCGGCGTACAGTTCGATACACTGCCCGGTGATCCGGAAAGTCTCCTCAATATCGTGTTTGCCGTGCGCTGCCCAGGCCTTTTCGACGAGCTCAGCCGCAGCGGGGCGGCTTTCTTGCGCGTAAAGGAAACCTCCAGCCCCCCGGCGTTCCGCGAGCAAACCCAGCGTGACCGTTAAAAAAGCGAGAACTAAAATAAAGTATGTTGTTTTACGCCGCCTCATTCCTTCGTCTTTCCTCTTTCCTTCTTTCCTCTTCCAGCCGTCTTTCTTCGACGTTACGCCTTTCCCCTCTGCGCCTCTCGATCTCTACGCGGACTTCATGCGCTTTATGCTCCGAGATCTCAAAAGTCGCGATAACTAAAATAGCGAGCAACGAGGTCACAATAGCGATACCGATATCATATATCCTCATCCACAATAAAGTCCCGGACGACTGGGCCAGGCCCAACTCCTGCCGGAAACCGGTGGAATTGATCAATATCCCGGAAGCAAGCGACGCCGCCGCTACTCCAAGTTTGACCATCCACCAATACACCGCGCTGAACATGCCTTCGCGCCGGGTGGAAGTTTGCAGTTCATCAACGTCGCAAACATCGGCGACCATGGAACTCATCAAGGTAAACAACGATCCTAAACCGAAAGTGATAAAAGGAGCAGCGATGAACAGTAAATAAGGATGCTCCGGACTATAGCCCCACCATTTCAAGGCGTACCCGATGATCGAAACAGGAATGGTGATAAAGAAAGTGTTCCTTTTCCCGATCATTCTGGACAGCCATGTGGTCAAAGCAATGACGCCCAGAGTGCAGATAGCGCTGAACGTCCCATAGAAACCGAGCAAGCGGCCGCCCTGCGCGTAGGCTTGATCAAGAACAGGAGCGTTTTTAAAAACATAGAAGAAGACAACATAGAGGGTAAACGCTGAGGCGCACATGAATCCGCCGAAGATGAGCAACGTGGCCACGCAGAGTTTGAGGAATGGCTTGCATTTAAGAGTAATGAGCGCCCCTTTAAAGAAGTCTTTCGTCACATTCCAACCGCCTCTGACATCGGGCTTTGGCAAGGTATGAAAGTATTCTTTATTGAAGATAGCCGGGAGCACGCCGCAACAGATGATAACCGCGCCGATAATGATGGAGAGTACCCGTCCGCCGACAACGATATCCGGGAACCACCCCTGGTTGTGCATGATCGCCCAGCACCATGGAGCGATAAGCCAGGGCAATTGCCCCATAATATTGCTCGCCGCCTGCAACCGGGTCCGCTCATGATAATCCGGGGTCATTTCATACCCGAGCGCGATCCAGGGTATGGAAAAACAGGTAAAACAGATAAAATAAAGGATCTGGAATATCAAGAAATACCAGAAATAATACATCTCGCTATGCCCCTTAAAAAGCTGGAACATCAACATATAGCAGACCCCGCCGAGGATCGCCCCACCCAATATAAGCGGCTTGCGCCGGCCCCAACGGGTACGCAGATTATCGGAATAGTAGCCGGTCACCGGGTCTGATACGGCGTCAACTATACGGGGAATAGCCCCTACCAAACCGACTAAAGCCGGATTCACGCCCAATCCCAGGTTCAAAACAATGACCATCTGACCGATAAAAGCAGATTGAGCGGTATTCGCGAATGCCCCTATGCTGTATATGATCTTTTGAAAAAACGGGATGCGGTCTTTCTCAGCTGTAGCGTAGTGTTTAGCTTGATCGGTTGATTTTGACACTAATTAGCCTCCTCGGTAGAAACACGACACCAATTCATCCTTTTGAATTGGGTGTCAGTATAAACACATTAATAATAATTAAGCTTATATTATAACAAATATTCCCGGTGTAAGCAACACTATTGTCGCCGGAAAAACCGCTTTAGGCCCGCGGCTGGTTTCAGCCGGATATCGCCCCGGCAGTTACCCCTTTTACTATATATTTCTGCATGAACAAATACACCAGGATTATAGGCAGGGCGGTTATAGTAAGCCCGGCCATCAAAAGCGGGTAATTGGTCAAAAATTCCCCCTGGAATACCATCAACGCCCGCTGCAACGGCATCAGGTTCTTGCTGTCAAACAGGATCATGGCCAGCACGTATTCATTCCAGACATTCAGGGCGTTAAAGATCACTACGACCGCCAATACCGGGCGCGCCAGGGGCATGGCCACATGCCACCATATCCCGAACTTGGAAGCCCCGTCCATCCTGGCAGCATCTTCCAATTCCCGGGGCAATTTGTCAAAAAAAGTCTTTAAAAGGAATATACTCGTGGATAACCCCACGCTGATCATGCATAAAATATAACCTATGGCGGTATTCCTCAGGTGTAATTTATTCAACAGGACATACAGCGCCACGAAACTTCCGGGTATTGGGATCATCATTGCCGCCATAAACATCAAGAACAGGGCATTCCTCCCTGGGAAGCGCAGCCGCGAAAAGGCGTAGGCGGCTAAAGAAGCCACGATAATTATACCGATCACCACAGACACGGTATAAATGATACTATTAAAGAAATACCGGCCAAACCCGCCCTCTTGCCAGGCAATGATATAGTTCTCAAAATGTAATTCTCTGGGGACCAACGACGTATCCTTAAAAACAGTCTCCTGGGTCTTCAGGCTTGAAGAAACCATCCAGGCCAGAGGAAAAACACAAGACGCCGCTACGGCTAACAGGAAAATATGGATAACCGCGTTCACCGCGACTTTCTTTATCTTATAATAAGTTAGGCTTCTCATCTCTTCTTAAAACCCCGGGGTTAAGCCTGTTTGAATTTTTGTGAAAACTTATACTGGATGAACGAAATAACCATCAACACCACGCCGAAGGTTATGCCCTGGGCGCAGGCGTAGCCGAAACGCGATGAACCCCGCATAGACGCGAGTATCCGCAATACCGGCACCTGGGTATGGTACGCCGGCCCTCCGTCAGTCATGGCAATGATCATAACAAATCCCTGCATCGTCCCCAGGATGGTCAGGATCGCCACCAGGACAGCAACCGGCATCATCAAAGGGAGCGTGATATTCTTAAAAGAGCTCCAGGCATTCGCCCCATCCATGCGCGCCGCCTCATATAATTCCCGCGGGATCGTCTGCAGCCCGGCCAGGAAGATCAAAAAACCCCAACCGAACCCTTTCCAGCAGTGCACGATCGCCACTGTCGTCAGCGCCGTATTGGGATCAGACAGCCAGCTCCTCACCAAGTTAGGAAAACCTAAGCTGGTCAACCAGCCGTTAAGCAAGCCGTAGTTGCCGTCGAGTATCCACTGCCAGACCAGGCCTACCACTACCTCGGATAACACCGGAGGGATAAAAAACAGGACACGGTAAAAATTCTTCAGGCGCATCTGACGGTCGCAGGCCCAGGCCAGCATAAAAGCCAGGGTATTCTGCAGGGTCAAGGCGATGAGAGTAATATACCCGGCGTTGCGCATGGAGCCCCACCAGATCTTGTCTTCGAAGAAGATCTCTTTGAAATTCCCCAGGCCGACAAAAACCTTGGTCGGCAATATCCCGTCCCATTCATAAAGGCCTAATTGAAAAATCCAGATAAAAGGCACAAGGTAGAAAACAACAAAGATAAGCGCGGCGGGAAGGATAAAAACATAATTCTCAAGGGTGGACTTTAATTTCATCTGGTATAAAGGATCATTTCTTACTCCTGGCTGTTTGGCGCTCCTTAACCCTCTGAACTTCGGAAGCGACCTGCTCAGGAGTCTTTTCTCCGATAATAATGGACTGTATGCCTTTACCCATTGCCTCGATCACCTGCGGGTATTCCGAGACGCTCCAGGTATTGGGATGGGTAGAATGCTCCATATCCCGGCCAAACTGGGCCAGGGCAGCGGGGACAACAGATAGACAATACTTGTTCGCCGGCAGGCTCATCGTCGTTTCCGAAAGATACGCCTGCTGGTCTTTGGCGCTGAGCCACTGCAGGAACTTAACCGCTTCTTCCTTATTTTTAGAACGGGCGTTCACCATGAAAGAAGCGCCTGCCCCGCCCCAGATAGCCATGGGGAATTTATCCGAGGCCCTGGGCGGCAGCATTGCCGCGTAATTTAAACCGGGATTCATCCCTTTATAAACATTAACGCACCAGGAGCCGTTAAAAGCGAAAACCGCTTTGCCGTTGGCAAAGACCTGTTCGGCGTTTTTATTGATCATAGTCACTACGCCGTTAGCCAACACGCCGGAATCCTGCATTTCTTTAAAAAGGCTTAATACTTTGATCCAGTCCGCGTCGGTATACGGGAGATCTCCTTTTATCGTGGCCAGGACTTTATCCTGACCCATGATATTAAAGGCGAAATTATTGGCCAGACAATCCACCATCCAAACCTCGCCCCAGCCGGAAACCAACCCCTGGACTTTGGCTTCTTTTATTTTTCTGCCGATGCCCAGGAACTCATTAAAGTTCTGCGGCGGCTTATCCGGATCCAAACCCAACTGCCTGAATAGATCTTTATTGTAGAGCATCTCGATGGCCATGATATCTACCGGCACAGCGTAGATACCGGGATCAACTGCGTAGGTGTTGCCTGCGGAGAATTCATTTACTGCCAGGGCTTTAGGAAAGAAGCTGTTCTGCCAGGCATAACCTTGAGCCCGCATATACGGCGTTAGATCCAGAATATGCCCGGCTTTGACAAAAGACGCGAAATCCCGTTTTTCTCCCAGGATGCCGAAAATATCCGGAAGATTCACTCCCTGAGCGGCAGCCCGGACTTTCTGGGAATACGCGTCAGACGGGGCATAGAGCTCAAAATTAACCTTAACCCCGTAAGCGGCTTCATATTTACCGGCCAGCACGTCAAAGGCCTTCTGCCTGTCGGTCATCCAATGCCAGATCGTTAAAGACGGCTGGGTTTGACTGTTATTCCCCGAACAACCGCAAAGAACGGACAACCCGAGGATAAACAGCAGAAAAGCCGAAAACGATTTAAAACTGCCCATCTTGCTGAGCATTATTTTCCTCTTAGATATAAACGGGATAACGGAATATTACAGAAATGGCTGATAAAGACAATATTCGAACTTCACACAGATTAATTGCCTGGTCCAGGCTTTTATTACTGTGGGGATCTTGAACTTAAGTTTATATAGTATTGAGGGTCCTTAAAACCCGGGAGACACCCATTAAATCCGCTCTTTCCAGATTTATTCCGGCCTTGTATTTATTAGGCTCAACCATCTCAGACCACACAACTTCTCCTCTGGTATAAAGCGGCTCGCCTTTATCCGGGACCTGAAGCCACATTTCCAACGGCGTAAGCGGTTTTAATTCCTCGGTCGCCATGAACCCCAGGCCCTTGGCGCTGATATCATAGGCATGAGCCTGGCCTTCCCTGTTAGATAATAGATCGATGAATTTCAAAGCCATCTGCACCGGAAACCGCGCGAAAACTCTCTTATCGTTGGTCCCCATATCTTCCATTAATTCACCCCCCCTCTTATCGGATTCCTGCCACCACTGTTGATGTATTTGCCTTGGTGCGTGCTTAAAGACAAATTTATAGATCTTTTCCTTATCTACGTCTTTTATCCTGCTGAAATACAAACCGTAAAGTTCGCCTTCAGGGACTTTTCTATGCCAGATATTCCGCAGATCAATGCTGTCCAGATAACACTCCTCGGAAAGAACAACACTGATCTTTAGTAACTTGGCGCTCTCCAAAGGTTTATCCAAAAGCACCTGGACGCCCCGGTAACTTATATCAAGTATGGTACAATTGACTAATGCCCGGCAGTCTTCCAAAACCAGTTGCCCGGGGGAATTTATCTCCCACCTTATTGTCTGCCTGCGTTCTTTTATATCCATTTATAGTAAAAAACAAGGCCATATCTTCTCACTTTTAAAACCTTTTTTAAAGATAAAAAGATATAGCCGTGGCTTAGTATTGTCCTCTTGTATTATAACAAAAACCGTGTAACTGTAAAGATATTTTATAAACTATATAATACCGTATTGTTCATAACATCTTTATTTATATTTATATCTATTTCTGTATCCGCGTTGTTCCGCGAAGAGGATATTTCAGGCAGATCCCTTGTCAATAAATCTATATTATCCCTGTTATTGCCGTGCCCGGCAGGAGCACTCTCTTCGGCATTTCCATATCCTGATCCTGAATATACACCTGCCCGCACGGATAACTCTATTAAAAAAGAATATTGCGTATTCTTTCCTTGCCGGGTTACAGCGGATATCCGGTTCCGTCTTGTGGGGCTTCTGCGCAAATCAACTCCGCCGCTGACATAACGTTTCTTAGGCCGCAAATAATCCAGGGCGTTGGACCATCCGGACGGCCCGGTGATCGCGTATTCGCCGTTACTCAAAGAATCCATGTAGTCGTCATATATTTGTTTTTTTAATAAACCCGCGTTTACCTCAGGCCGGATCAATCCCGCCGGGCTGTTCTTTAAACCGAACTCTTTTCCCGCGCCGAACTTATTTTTATACCATCTGGCCATGATCAACGCCTGATTAACCTGCCGCAGATCAGCATAGACAAAACCCTCATTAACTCTCTTGTCTAATTCAGGCAAAATAATTTCTTTCAGCAGTTGACCGGCGTACTCCGAAAGCTCAGCGTACATCTTAGCGTTGGTTTCCCGGCTCATAACAACGGAATAATTGTTTTTCAGACATACCTTAAGCTTGCTTTCGGTTATGTAGATACCGTTTTTGCTTTCGTAAACCGCGGCTTCTTCCGGAACTATCCATATACGGTTCATAGCGGGGATCTTCTTAATACCCAACTCAGCCGCCTTCTCCGATAAAGCATCCCAGTATTTCCTTCCGGATTTGGAAAGCTGAGGATTAGTCAATTCACAGAAATCCTTCTTTAACCTAAGGTCTGCCCTGAGCAGGATCTCGCCTAAGGCCGTTGCAGCCAGGTCAGGATCAATAATATTATCCGGTTCTCCGGGACTAAGATTGGCCCAGAATTTATCCTCCCGGATATTCAACCCCAGGATAAAGAAATCCATAAGCCTGCGCCCGGACTCTTCCGGATCGACCAAAGGCTCTAAGGTCCCGGCCTTTACCCCGTCAGCGGTGATCTTTAAACGCGTCACCCCTTGCGAGACATTTTCCCAACTAACACCATTCAACCTAAGCGCGCTTATCGGTTCTCCGGCTGCCACACCCGCGCAGCAGGCATCTGGAGAAAAACACATAACCGCGCAAACAGCGGCTGCCGCGCAGAATATGATTTTAATCTTTTTTTGAATTATTTTAATATGCATTAACATCTCTTTGCGCCCTAAAATATCAGAGGCCTCTGATATAATCCTTTAAAAGAATTTCCCAGAGGCCTCTAAAAGAATATCTTATATCAGATTCGGATTACACCTTATCCACAAACTCTTCGGTTACCAGTCGCTCCTTTTCTATAACATCAGATACCTGTCTTGTCAACTTAATATCACCCATGTTGTAAACACCGTCAATCAGATCAGTCAGGATTTTTTCTTTTGTATCTATGTAGTTCTGCTCGGAAACCACTTTGTTATCAACCAGCGATTTATAGAATTCATCCATGGCTGCACTGATCCGGTCGTTCTTGAATAACTGCTTTACCGCCTTGGCCAAAGCCAGCGTGCTTATTTCTCCGCTGCGGATTTGGACAATAAACGTTTCCGAGCTATAAGGCGTAGGCGTCAAGATAACGGCATCCTGAGAAGATTTCACACCGCGGTTAGCTATTTCAGAGACAGCGGCGGTCAAACTCCGCACCGCGATAATATCAGGATTCCCTATCAGCGTTCTTAGATTTTCGGCATTATCCCCGTAGATCACTACATTGATATTCCCGTTTAATTTCGCCATTTCCGCCACAGCGTTCTTAACCGCGCCGGATTTAAAAAAATCCGCATTGATCAACAACGCTTTAGACCTGGATAATACCGGGTCTTTTTGGATATTTTCTTGTTTCTGGATCACGATCATCCTGTCATACTTAGCCCGGCGTACCAGTTCGTTAGGATTCTGGAAATCGACCAAAGGCTGAGGATCCCCGGTTTTAAGCCCGAACGACCGGGTCGCGTAAGCAAGATCCGCTATTCCGGCGTCCAAAGTCTCTCCTGAACGATGCGATACCACAGCTTTAATGCCATTAACCTTGGCGGTCTTCATAACATCGATCGTTCCGCCCAGGGTCCCATTTTGATTGACCTTGATCAAGATAGCTGTAGCCGCGTTCATCGCCAGACCTTTGTTCAAACGGCCGTGCTGAGTCACGTACAGATCATCACCGATAGTCAGGATGCCTTTTTCTTTCATGGCCCCAGTCAGGCTCACCCAGCCCTGCCAATCATTTTCAGCCAATCCGTCCTCTATAGAAAGGAATAAACCTTTGTATTGGTCTACCAGTTTGACGTAAAAATCAACCATCTCAGCCGAGGTCAATTTCTGCCCCTGGAACTTGTATATATCCTCTTTCTCGTCGTAGAAAGAAGTCGCGGCGACATCCAAAGCCAATTTCACGTCTTTACCGGGCTCGTAGCCGGCATTCCTGATCGCCTGTACTACATAAGCGATCGCGTCCTCGCTCTTACCCAAACCTTTAACCGCGAAACCAGCCTCATCTTTTCTTTTTATATCCGCTTCCGCGAATTTGCTTTTCAGTATCTTCTTTAATTCCTGGTCGATCTTATCTCCCATTACAACAGCTTCGGAGTGAGTTTTAGCGCCCACAGGAACGATCAGCATCTCCTGGAATTCGGTCCAGTCCTTCCCTAACAATGAGGCATCCCCGCCTGATGCGTGCAAGCCCCCATTGTATATATTCATATAGAAATAAACCGGATCATTGCCGACAGCTCCCGGCTCATTGATCCGGATGTATTCCCAGAGTTCCATATTATTCAACGCTGCCGCCATTCTCCACAATGCCCAGGAAACCGGGACTGTGGCATTCGCGCCCAGGGTTTTAAAGTTTTCCCCGGCTGCGGCAATGATCAACTGTTCCGCTTTACGCAGATCGCTGTGTTTGCTTATATCCAAACCGCTATTCTTAAGTATCTCCTGGATCTTCGACACGCTGGCGATCGCCTTTTCTATCTCCTGCGGACGGAAAGCAAATGCCTCATCCGCGCCCTTGGAAGCGCCTGCAGGGACTTCACCGACAGTAACAATATCCCCTATCTTTAAAGTTGCCCGGACAGTATTATTTCCGCGCGAATCTTTAATTACCTCCGCAGAAACCTCTGCTTTGGTCAGACCGCCGTTTAATTTCGGGCCTGTCGAGAACCTGGGAAGTAAACTTCTGACCTGAGATATATATCCGCTGAAAAGTTTATCTCCCAGGGCATTATAGATACTGCTGTCTGCCGCTTCGAAACGCGCCAGATCCGCGGGCTCTACTCCCAATTTCCCCGCGAGAACGAGATCTTTCTGGGCGGTTTCGTCATTCTCCAGATTCTTGATCACCGGCAGGTTGCCTTTCTTAGCGAAATATTCCTGCGTGGAACCGCCGCCGCTGGAAATAAACACGCCGTCAGCCTCAGTAACCCCGGCTTCTTTCGCAACCATTGCCGTTTCTCCGCCGCCGATAGCAGCCAAACCGTTCTCCTTACCTGCTATTGCCTTCAATGCCCCGGCAAGGGTAAAAGATCCTTTTTTAAATCCCCCCACTTCATCTTCAAAAGCGCCCAGAGGACCGTTCCAGAAAGTGGTCATGGCGCCGTTCAAGACTTCAGTGACTATCTTCTCGGTCTTGGGACCGATATCCACCGCCATATACCCGTCCGGTACTTCCAGGCTTTCGGTAACCAATTCCACGGACCCAGGCGCGAGTTTATCCGTGATGCGGTGATCTACCGGCAAGATTATCCTGACTTTCTTCCTGGCGGCTTCAGCAAGTATCTTCTTGGCCAGATCAATCTTATCCTGCTGAACTAACGATTTACCCAACTTCAGGTCCGGATTCTGGGCCTTCAGGAAAGTATAGGCCATGGCTCCGCCGATAATGATCGCGTCGCCTTCCTGCATAGTCGACAAAGACACTTCCATAGTATCAACCTTATCCTCGACCTTGTTCCCTCCATTATCACTGACATAAGGATGGGTCGGATTAAGGATCCGGTTAAAGAACTTGAGCTCTTTTTCCACAAGACTGCCCATAACCTTATGCACGCTCGGCAAAGGAAGCATAGAAGCGTGCGCCCGGTGGATATTGCCTAAAGCGTCTATTACATATTCGTCCGCCAGCCCGGAAAGCTGTTTACGCAGGGCTATACCCTTGGCGTCGTTAAGCTCAGGGTCGCCTTTTTTCTCGCCCTTGGCAAAACGGATGTTTTCCAGAACGATTATCTCGGAATTCTTATAGCTTTCAATGGCTTTCATCGCCTCTTCGGTGATCCCGTTCTCATTAACCGAATCAGCCAAAAATACCACCTTATCCTTGTACTCATCCGGGAGCAATTCTTTAAGTTTGTCCGCGGTTATCTTGGTAGAAAGGTTTTTCTTTTCTTTCTTCTCAGTAGTCGGATTCAATACTTTAGGCTCAAAATGAACAACCACAACTACATGTTTCGGTTTATCTTTGAGTATCTTGGTCAGCGCGGGGAATGAAGCAGTAATCCTGCTGGCGTCGGATATTTTGATCGATTGAACATTGCCCTGGTCATCGGTTTTTACCGAAGCCGGAGTATTATAATCCGGACGAAAAACCACACGTTTATTCGTGAAACTCGTCCCTTCGACATAAGCATATCCGCCGTCCTGCATTGCAAATGAAACGCTTTTTCCGGCAACAGCGTCCTGCCACTCCTTCAAATGCACATCCTGGTCAGCAATCGCCAGAATAGTATGCTTAGGATCTATCCTGTTTGAAGCAATGGCCTTGATGATTTCTTCGATAAAATGATCGGCTGCATCTTTCTCAGCCCTGGAAAATTCCTTAAGGTTGACAAAACAGACATACTGGGCATTATCCCTTATTGCCGCCCGGTTAACCCCTTCGGCAACAGCCAGAAAACCATCGGCTTTTTTCCCGGAAGAAGCGAATAACACGCCGTGCACCAAGGCCCTGCCTTTATCGTCTTTTACCGCCATAATCCCGTCGACATTCTTGCCGTCAACACTGGCTCCGTAAAGTATTTTCAGCGATTTACCCCAAACCTCGTCGATATTCCGGGTATCGGTGTTATATTTTTCCGCAAAGAATTTATAGATCGCCTGATGGACCAGTTTTATCTTTTCCGGCCCTACTGCAGTGCCTGTACCGATGTTGGCCGCCGGTTCCCAGGCAACATCAAAAGTTACACTCTTTATCTGTTCCAGAGTGACATCGGCGAACGACACTTCCAGTTGCTCAAGCACATCCGAAATCTCTTCTTCAACAGTAAGCTTATCCTTATCGCTTCCAACGCATAAACAGATCTGCTTGACCCCGGCCTTGAACATAGCTTTGATCCGGTGATTCATGATCGTGTCGTATCTGCTGAACGCTAACCTGCGTGCGTATTCTTCGATCATAGGGGGATATACTTGGGCCAAGCGCAAACCTTCGGCGATCTGAGCGCTCACTTCCTTTATATACGCCTTGCGGTTAGCCGAGTGCCCTAATATGGCCCCGGATATTTTCTCTTCAATAATTTTTCCCAGCCTGATGACCCTGCCGACATCAGAACCTTTGGCCGCATCGCCTTGAAAGGTATTTTCCGCGAAGATCTGAATGGCTTCAGCCAGCTTGCCGCCGTCTTTTTTCAACTCATCGCCGAGCAGGTTTACCCGGTCAGAACTCTTGAGCGGAGCCGGCCTTAAGTTATCTGTGCCGGCATAGCCACGGACAACTATCCCGCTTGAGACAAACTGAGCGATAACTGCAACCACGATTATTTTTGAGATCATGCTATTCTTTTGCAGCGTTACCATCTTTCCTCCTTGCGTGATTTTTAAAATGACCCTTTTGGATTTTAGATCTTGCTTATGGTCTCTTCGTAAGTAACCTGGGCCCTGGAAATATCCTCGGTGACCTTCACCAGCGGCACAGCGGTGAATTCCCGGTCCAGGTCATTCAGGGCTTTTAAAGTATCATCGGACAACCCGCTGTTAAGGCTTAACCTTTCATATTGTTTAACCACCTGAGCTTCATTTTTATAAGCTGCGGCGGTCGCTCTGGCTAAAACCAAAGGCATAGGATTAATGCTCTCACCGCCGGCAAAAGTGCTGGCAGCGTGGATCCCTATAATCCGTATCCCTTTTACTTCAGGCTGGGAGAGGAATTCCGCGATATCCTTTACCTGGAATTCTTCTTTAATATTCTTATTGTCCAGGTCTGAATTAACTAAAACTATACGATTATTCTCTACTTGGAATGTTTTCAATATCTCAAGCGCCTTGGCTAAACTCTCTGCGATTATGATATCCGCAATGTCGTTTGCCGCTATGGATTTTAACTTATCCGCTGCCGTCTTATTTTTAGCCCAGAAAACCATCTTTAATCCGGGCTGGGCGTTTTTGATCTTCTTAAGCGCGGACAAAGTCCCGGCATTCTCAAATACAGTATTAGCTCCGATGATCAGGCCGGCAGAAGAATTTTTCAACCTCTGCAGGGAGTTGACGAAATTGCCGAATCCCGGAGACAACGCCTTATAAACCGTTTCGTCGGTAAGGCGGATATGCCCCAGGGTCTGCGCTGAAATTTCAGCCCGCTGGAAGGCACCGCCATCTTTCTTGAAGAATTCCACCACTATCTTTCCTTTGTGATCAAAAGGCTCATCGTGCGATAAACCCGCCTGGCTCATCTGTTCAATGAGATTTGCCAACAGTTTCTTATTATTACTGATCTGGAACTGAAGCGGGCTATTGGCATTCTCCCAGGAACAAATGACTGGCATCTCGTTGCTATCCTTATCTTGAAAGAAAACACTCGGCGCACTTGCAAACGTACCCAGATTGAATGCTCTAGAAGCATATTCAGGGGTGTTGCTCAACGCGCTCCCGATACAAGTCATGAGAGAATTAAACGGAATACCTTTGGGAGGAATAACTCCCATCAATTTCGCGGCCTCTTTACCATTCTCTTCATCCGATGAGGGTTTCCGAAAGCGATCCAATAAGCCGCCGTCTTGAGTTGAGGTAGATTTTAAATCTTTTTCAATGACAGGAAGGATCTTGCTCTTCTTTGCTGCGACAGGACGAAGATGACCGATATTCTTGACCGGAGCCGGTCTTAAATTATCGCCAGCGGTATAACCATAAACAGTTATGCCGCTTAAGATAAATTGAGCTATCGCAACACCGGCGATTATTTTTGAAATATTGTTGTTCTTAAACATCTCTTATTTGAAAAATTTACCACGAAAGCAGAAAAGTCTGGTTCCCATGTGCCTATGGCACATGGGAACCGCGTGTTTTAATAACTTCTTTATATCTTGCTTATCGTTTCCTCATAAGTGACTTGGGCCTTAGCGACTTCGTCGCTGACCTTGGCCATCGGGATATCCGAAATCTGGATGGTCAAATCCTGCAACGCATCGAATTCCTGCGAGGTCATATTGTTATCTTTGGCGTACTTTGTCGCCATCTTTCTATACTGATCCACTACTGTCTTTTCATCCTTTAACGCCACGGTTACCGCCTTAGCCACCACGATCGCCATGGAATTGACGTTGCCGGCCTGGGCATTCGCCGCATCGACATTCACCACCTGCACGCCGATCTTCACACCGTCATACGCTTCTTCATTGCCCTTGATCACCACTATCTTGTCATCGGTTATACCGGCGTTATTCAGATCGCCGAGCACATCTCTGAGCTGTTTGACCTGGATAGTAGCGACTTCATCGACCCGCAGGGCCGCGAGCTTATCAGCCTGGCCCGCTTTATCCGTCCAAACGATTATTTCAAAGGCCAGACCGGCTTCTTTCATTTTTCTCAAAACCTCAAGTGTACCGGCGTTCTTCAACACGGTATCGGCGCTGATCACCAATGCCCCTTTAGCCGAATTAACAGCTTTTAAGGCATTGACGAAATTACCAAACCCGCTGCTCAACGCTTTATACACCGCCGCGTCAGATTCATACGCGCTGTTCAGCGCTTCCTTATTTATAAGAAGCGCCCGCACCTTCTTATCCAGCCCGTGATTGGCAAAAACCATACCTTGCGAAAGTTTGCTCAAGGCATCCCTTTGGTCATCACTGAGCCGTTCAATAACATTCCTGATGTTCTTTATGTTCTTAACCGCGGCGGCTCCGGACAGATCATTCAAAGTCCAGAGTATTGCCTCCATCTCTTCCTGGTTAAGGAAAAGGACCTGGTCATCCCTCAAAGAAACGTATTTGTCCAATATACCCAGGAAAAGATTCTCAATTGAGACCCGGGAAGAGATAAATTCTCCACCGTCGACCTTTACCATAGGTATATCATTCTTCTCGGCGATAGTAGTCCAGACTTTCTGCGGATTAACTAAAGCCGCGTCTTTTTCTTCCTGGCTTATGCTGATATTCATATTGCCCGGGTCAATAGCCATAGTGTACGATAAGAATCTATCGGTATTCTCCGCTACGAAGTTAAGCCCGGTTTTGATGAACTCATCCAGCAATAACAAACTGGAGGGAGTGGCGATTTCCATACCTACCTGGAAACCATCCTCACCCGGAACAAGACCGGCTTTTTTGATAATATCCAAAGCTGTGCTTACTTCCGGAAGAATCCTGGGCAGGTCAAGTTTGATGGAGATATTCTTGCGTCCGGAATCCTGGATCGCTTTTTTAACGCCATCCAACTGCCAGGCAAAGAATTCCTGCCAATCCGGGTCAACTACCCTGGCTAAACCGCAGAAACCTAATTCCGGGTTTTCGTCAAACAGTTCTTCCCCCTTACCGTATTTTAATGATTCATAAACAACTTTATCCAGGTCATCCGTGCTATAAACTATGGGGCCTTCGGTAGTCCTGGCTTTTGCCATAAGCGCGTCATAGACCTTACCAGCCACATATTCCCTGGCGGTTTTGCCTTTTAACTCCTCATTAATGCCGGCGCCAACAACATGCCCTTTATCGTATTTCAAAAGAGCCTGCGGATGGATGCCGATGTTTTTAATGATCTCTGCAGCATCGACTTCCGCCGCTGTAACCACCTGAGGATTCCCCGCTTTTTCAGGTATGGACCATCCGGCGATATTCGGATCGTATTCCTTGCCGGCTAATTCTTTTTCCTGGGCAGATACTACTTTAACCACATCCTCATATGACTGCGGCACAACGCTGATCGAATCTATCCCTGCCTGCACCAAAAACGCGGCAAACGCCGGGTCGTTGGAAGGGCGCTGTCCGCAAAGGCCAGACCTTACCTTTGACGCTTTAGCTGTTTTAATCACTATTTCCAGCGCCTTTTTTACTGCCGGGTTAGCCTCGTTAAAGAACTTCTTCATCTTATCGTTGTCGCGACCAAGACCCAGAGTAAACTGGGTAAGGTCATTGGAGCCTATAGACATGAAATCCACATATTGATAGAACTCTTCGGCCTGGAAGATATCTGCCGGAACTTCCACCATCATACCGATCTGGAAACCATCTTTGCCCCTGACCAGACCATGTTGAGCAAAAAGTTCAACCGCCTTCTTCAACTCTACAGGAGTCCTGACCACCGGGAACATTACATCGATATTATTCTGACGTTCCCTGGCCTGCTTTATCGCTTCGATCTCCAGCTCAAAAGCCGCCTTGTAAGCCGCGGAAAGCATACGGTTGATCCCGCGGTAACCCATCATCGGATTCCTCTCTTTCGGCTCATATAAGGGGCCGCCGATCTGATTCTCGTATTCGTTAGTTTTGAAATCCGTGGTACGCACGATAACATGCTGGCCGCCCTTTTGGGCTGCTGCGATGATCGCCAGGGTATTGCTCAACTTATCCTTGTAGAATTCTTTAAAATTAGAATAACCTTTAAGAGCGTCTTCAATAGCGGTCCTCAACTCTACGTTATCGATAATGTTCTTTTTTATCTCGGCTTTAGCTTGCGTATCGGTAAAATCCGGGTCATTATACAGATCATAAGCTAACCCGGCTAAAGGATGCACCAGTATCTCCGTAGTATCGACGAATTCTTTGCGCAAAAGCCCCACGCCATAATGCGACGGGAACAAAGAAAGCGCGGATGTTTTCATCGCCAGGAACGGGCTGGCTACGATAACGCCAATATTGGTATTAGTAGGCGGCAGGTTCAAAGGTTCGGTGTTCTTCTTCAACTCTTCAAGGTCATATTCGCCTTCATAAACCTTGCCGCGGTTAGCGTCAACCGTGACCACCATTCCTTCCTTGAGCACCTGGGTCGCTTTGCTGGTTCCGACAATACAGGGGATTTCCAGTTCGCGGGCAATGATTGCCGCGTGGCAGGTCGGGCCGCCTTCATCGGTGACAATGGCGCCGGCTCTTTTCATACCCGGGACCATATCCGGTTTAGTCATCGTGGTAACCAGGACATCGCCCTGCTGGATCCTGTCCAATTCCTTGGCTAATTCCGTGCCTTCTTTCCTGGCGTCGATCAAAACCACTTTCCCTACTGCGGATTTGAACTGCACTATACCGCTGACCAATACCTTAGCTGAATCTGCCGCGGCGTCGGGCACGGTTTTATCCACCATCTTGACCGTGTTCGGATTTTTCTCGTTCCACTGATTCCAGATAGTTTCCGACCTGGCCTGCAGGATCCAGAGTTTGCCGTTATCGTCGAATGCCCACTCAATATCCATAAAACGGTTGCCGTAATGCCTGTGAATGTGCTCCACAGCCCTGGCTACCTCAAGGACCTGCGCATCAGTCAAAGCGAAACTATGTCTTTCGGCATAACTGGTATCAACCAATTCAGTTCCTTCTTTGGCTTTAACGTTAGATTCTTTCCTATATACGACTTTCTTAAGTTTGGCTCCGAACACCTTGCGGTAAATGCTGAATTTACCGCTCTTATCCTTCTTAACTATAAAAGAATCCGGGCTGGTAGCTCCGCTGACCACGCCTTCTCCGATACCCCAGGCCCCATCCACAGAAACTACTATGTCTTTAGGATTTGTCCCGCCAAAACCGGTATCTGTATGCACGCTGAACGCAGTACCTGCTTTCTTGGAATTGATCATCACCTGGATTACCGCGCTTAAAGACGCCTGGCCGTGGTCGATATTCTTGTCATGACGGTAAAAGATCGCCCGGTCTGTAAACAAAGAAGCCCAATTCCTCTTTACGGCGCCTAAGACTTCCTCATTACCGCGCATATTCAAATAAGTATCCTGCTGCCCGGCAAAAGAGGCGTCGGCCATATCTTCGGCTGTGGCTGAACTGCGCACAGCCACCGCAATATTCTCCTTACCCATCAACTGGCATAATCCCTGATAACCTAAGGTGACTTCTTTCTCCACCTCTTCAGGCATGGTTGCAGCTTCTATCGCAGCCCTGACATCCCGGCCAGCCTCAGCTAAAGCTGTAGAATCATTATAATTAAGCCCGGCTAATCTCTGGTCGATATAATTCCTTAATGTTACGGTAGTCTTAACGCCGCCTTTTTCGGTTACCACGCTGCCTTTATTTATATGCATTTTGAATGCCTGAGTGGTCACAGCGATCCCGGGGGGGACAGAGATACCTTTTGCATGCTGAAGTTCTCCCAGGTTGGCGCCTTTGCCGCCGGCAATAGGCACATCCTCTTTACGCACTTCGCTGAATTTTACCACCAGCCTCTGGCTAAGGTCTTCTTTAGCTCCGGCAGCCGGCGTTCCTTTCAACTCGTCAGCAATAACGTTAACCCTGCCCTGCTTAGCGCTGCGCGGGCGTAGATTATCCGCAGCAAAAACATTAGAGGAAACAGTTACTAAACCCAGGGTAACGATAAAGATCAGTTTACGGAAAAACAAACCTTTTTTGGAAACAGCTGCCATTGCTCCTCCTATGTTGTTTAGTTTTTTATTCAAACGAAGCTCTTGGGAAAATATTTATAAAGACATACTCAAGACCGGGTATTGCAACTAATCGCGGTACAACTGGCTGCAATACCCGGATCTCGAATAACATTATATTTTGTTAACTGTTTCTTCGTAAGTAACCTGAGCCTCGGCTACTTCTTCGCTAATTTTAACCAGCGGCATATCCGAGATTTGGCTGGTCAGATCGTCGAGTTTGCTCAACTCGATATTATTGCTTTCGGCGTAATTCTTCGCCATATTCTGATATTGATCCACTACTGCTTTATCATCCTTTAACACTGTAGTTACTGCCTTTGCCACTACCAAAGACATGGCGTTAGCGGAAGATTCGTCAACTTTTGCCGCATTGATATTAACCACTTTGACGGTATTCTTGACATTTTCATTTGATTCTGCTGTAGTCTTAAGCACTACTATTCTTTCATCAGTTATACCTTTGGTATTCAACTCGGCTACTATAGCGTTAACCTGCTTAAACTGTACGCTGGCGAACTGATCCACGCCCATCGATACCAGTTTATCAGCAATAGCCTTGCTGTTCGCCTGGACAACGATCTCAATCATAGCGCCTGATTCCTTCAAAGCTTTAAGCGATGAAAGCGTTCCGGCATTCTTAAGGACCACATCCGCGCTTACCACCAGCGCTCCGTTGGTTTTTACCGCGCTTACAGCCTTAAGCAGCTCAGTGTAACCGGCGTTAAGCTTAGCATACACTATACTCTCGGCGGCATTCAGTTTCTTGCTGTTCTTTGCGCCGATTATCTGGCGCAGGCGTAAACCATCGGCCATCCACGGAGACCATTTGGAGACCATCTGGTTAGGAGCAGCCGACTGGTTGTCATACAGGCCTTTGATGGTCACGGTCCTCTTGTTATCCAGAACAGTGATCAGCATGCTATTGATTACGGAAACATTGTTCCAACCGACTATCGCATTGGAATCCAAAGGCCCCACATTCATTTCCGAATCACCTTCGTAGAATTTCACCACTCCATCGGACTTATTAAGCGCGAAATCCTTCAGGATAGCGCGCACCTCATCAACGCTAGTCTCTTTCTTAAGAGTGAGTTGCACTTCCCAGGTCGAAGCGGAAACAGTCCCGGTGCGCACGGCGGTGATCTCGAACTTGCCTTTAAGCTCCGGGATCATCTTGAAGAGGTTCTTGGAAGCGCCGGTCGAAGCTGGCATGATGTCGTCGCGGATAGAATCGCCGCGAGCGATATCCAGAGGATCGCGGGCTCTGCCACTTTTCATCGGGAAAGTTTCGTTGGAATCAGTCTGGGAATGGATGGTAAGACCGGTCCCGAATTCTATGCCTAAAGTATCCCACATCGCTTTGATCACCGAGATCATGGCGTTAGAAGTACAGCTTAGAGTATCCACGACCTTGACATCCGCGCCGACCTGCTTGCGGGTAGCCGAATACAGACCTTCTTTAAAGGTCTTGCCTACCTCTTTATCCAACTGATCGTCCGCTACGCCTTCTTCTTTAAATTTCGCTTTGAGCATGTCTTTCACAGCGTCGGTATTGACCGGGGAAGCAGCAACAACCGGGATACCGGCTTCCATGAACTCCTTGAATATCCTCGGCTGGACTGTAGGGCTGGTCGGGCCGTAATAGGACATAACATCAGGAGCTACGCCCATAGCTTTTAAAGTGTTAAGGACATCCTGATTGGTCGTATCTGGGCCGAAATAAGGTATCTTGATCTCCGGACGGCCGATATTCTTATCCGCGGGTACCAGGATGAAATCGACTACGACCCCGTTGATCTTTCTCTGTTCATTCTTGAGCACACGCAAACCCTCGAGCTTATACGGGCCGAATACGCCGTTATAACGGCTGTTCTGGCGCACGAATTCCGCGGCGTCAGCTGCTTTTTCGCCTTTCATGGATTTCAGCGCGGCGATGTTCACGCCCGGTTCCCAGTTTTTATAGAAAAGGGCGAAAGCGCCGGCGCGGAAGATCAACCCGTTGGCCGCGATAACCACGATGTTCTCGTCTTTCAACGCAAGTTCCAGTTCTTCCGCAGCATTGGTCCTGCCAAACCCGCCGATAACGGACAGGAGTTTGATCTGTCCGATCTGTATGTCGTTTATTCTGTGTACGATCCTTCTGATAGTCTGGAATACTTCCTGGCTATCTCCACTTTCTTTATCCAGACTATCGAGTTTCCAAAGCAGCGCTTTCATCTGCCCAAAACTAAGAGTCATTATCTCGCCCGGATTAAGATCTTTGAGGATCCGAGAACTTTCCTGGAACAACGCCTCGCCAGTCGCAGCATCGGGAATTTCGAGCAAGGTCCTTTCGTCAAGAAGAGCTAAGTTCGCCAGTATATATTCGTCCCTGTGCGCACCTTTATAATCAAAAACTCTTCCGCCTAATTCCTTGGCGAAAGGAATAGATTGAATCTGTCCTTTGTAAGCGTAAAGCAGCTGGTTGTTCTGAATATCCGCGATTTTTTCTACAGCGGCTTTACCCAACAAGCTGGTCATCTCCAAGTCGAGCTTGGAAGTATCAGCTGAGCGGAAAAGATAATCCGCTTTTCCCGCGAAGCTGATGTCGATCTTATCAGCCTTTAATGCGGTTTTAACCACAGCGGCCACGATCAGGCCAACATTTTCCAGTTTCTTGTGGCCAAAACTATCCACTTCGGCTTTCATTGATTTAATAAAAGCCGCCTCAGCCGTCTTGTCGCTCTTAAACGCAGCCAGAAGTAGTTTAACGTTAGCGTCATCAGGCTTGACCACTTCCAACTCGCCCTTGTCGTTCAATTTAAAACCATCGACGCTCAGGCTCGCTCCTTCAGCGACCACCACCACGCCGTATTTGTTCTTTTTATAGTAGCTGCGCAGGTCCTCGACCAGTTTGGACAAGTCCACCAGCTCTTCAGGTATAAGCGTACGGGTGGCTCCGATATTCGCGCCGATGCGCGCGGAAACAAAACCCGCGGCTCTTCCGAACACCTCAGCAACCAGGATCCTGTTAGTGGCCATAGCGTCGATCTTGCCGGCCTCAAACGCTTCAGTAGCCTTGACTGTAAAGCTGTCAAAACCATATGTCTGCGCGTCAGCCTCCGGAAGCGCTATATCATTATCCATGGTCTTAGGCAGGCCGATGAACAAATAATCCGGATGCTCTTTCTGCAATTTCGCGGTGACACCGTTAGTATCATCTCCGCCCAGCGTAACTAAACCGTCCAGGTTCAATTTCTGGATATTTTCCCAAACCTTCTGAGCATCCCCGTCTTTCTTATAAGGATTAGTGCGGCTGGTACCCAGCATTGTGCCGCCTTTTTTCTCCCATTTTTCCACATCCGCTATAGTCAAGACCTTGGATTTAGCAGCTATTTCATCTTTGGTCAAACCAGCCCAACCTTCAGGTATAGCCACGATCTCGATACCAGTTTTCGCAGCCTCGCGGACCATTGCCGCGATCACCGAGTTATGCCCGGAAGCAGGGCCGCCGCCGGTAAGCACGCCGATCCTTCTCGGACCGACCAATTGGGAATATTTCACTCCCTGGCTGACAACAACCTCTTCCTTAAACCTGATACCGGTAATGAATTCCAAGGCGTCGGCAACTGTGGAATTTTCTTTTCCGCCGATCTCTCCTACTTCAGCTTCCAACCCGGCATCCTGGGGAATAAAACCCGCCAGGTAAGCGCTGACCAGGACATTCAGCCTGGTAGGCATAAATGACGCGTCTAAAGCAAAAACAGTGAAATCCGAAGCTACTTCGCTCTTGATCAGGGTCATAGCCTTAGTTACCGCTTTCATCGCTTTGGCGACCCCGGCGTTAGCTAAAAGCGCCTCATCCTTGGACGCGGCAATGAATAATGCTTCGCGCTTGGAAATATCTTTTTCTTCCAGTATTTTCTCAAACACTGCGGCAACACCATCCTGAGCAACCATATCCTTCAAGAAGGCATCGTCTACTTTCACAGTAAGATGATCGCCCTTGATCATGAAATCATGGAATCCTTCCTCCCGGGCTATATCTTTAACTATTTTTGCAAGTTTGGCCGCATTTTCCGGCGTATATCCTCCCGGCCAGGTATAATCAAACTCGCTCATTGCCTGCTGAAAAATAACAATGCTCCCGGTCTTCTTTGCCGCCCGCATGATACCGCGAGCGCTCAAAGGATTACGAAGATTGCAGCACATGATCGTTCTATCCGTGCCATCTGTGGCTTTAAAAACATGAAGGCCCTTAAGCGAAGAAAAATCCTCAGGATAAGGCAGGTTGTTAGCTTTATAATAATCCTTGACCATCTGCGCGGTCCCGTCAGATCCAAAGCCTAACATATGCTCGGTAGCGGATTTCTCAGTGGCCGCATCGATTTTCTCGATAATGTCAGCCGGCAGCGCTAATAATTCCGTTTGGAAAGCCCCTAAAACATTCTTCAATTCTTTACCGATAAGCTTATCCAGATTCTTGTCTTTTCCCAGGGCATAAACGCTGTCCTTGGCTTCTGCGCTGCGAACGGATACCTTATACTTCTTTTCCACATCCGCGGTCTTGGCAATAGTAGCGTCGATCATCCGGTTGACTATAGACTTCGCTACCGGATTCCCGGCCTGGGCTTCAGCTACCAGTGTTTCCCAAATAATATTCTGCCAGTTGGTCCCGACATGAGCGGCCCTGATACCGACATTACGCAACGCCTGAAGATTTTTAATAGGTGTGCCGGTAACGCCGTGCTGGACTATCTGTATACCATACGCTTTAATAACCTCGGCGATAGCCGCGGTCATCTTTAAATTCATCTGTGTCTCAATAAGATTACCGTCAGCGTCATAATTATTGCCATGGGCGGTCCCGTTATTGATCGCCAACCGCTGGATCATGGTCGGCAGATAATCTACCAGACCTTTGCCGCGTCTTTCTACGACAAATTTGCCGGTTACCAGAGAACCGCCGTCTTTCTGGATGAATAAATCGCTTTGAATAGCTTTAGCTGCGTCGCTGTTACCGACAGCCTTAGGCCTTAAATTCGAAGTTGCAGTAATCCCAGCAACCGCGAGGCTGCTAAATAAGAATATTCCCATCACTACCAGACAAACCATTACGAACATGCTTGTTCTACCGTTTCGTGCGAACATCTTCTCCCCCTTTTTTACGGATTGTTTCATTATTAATCTTCGTCTTCGCCGATATATTCAGAATCCTCGGTGTCCCCTCTTAAAACAGAATAATAAATATCGGATTCGCCTTTCTTGCTTATGGCCGGAGTAACTACAGCGTAAGAATAACCATTATCCCTTAAGAGCCTGCTTACGCCTTCCGTGTGAAAACCGCCGGTGATCAATACCGCGATATTGTCCTTGGTAGCGTCCATCTTCTGGGTAACGTTTTTCAAGAAAGCGCTCTCGCGTTCCATGCCGACTTTATAAAAATCCTCCAGCCGGTCCAAATGATCATCTATGGCAGATGAAGCTGTCGGCTGCATGGAGATACCATACGCATGGCAGCTATCGATCAAGAAAGCGATCCATGCTGAAGTGGTGAATTCCGCCCTGTTCCGGGTAAAATCAGCGTACTCCTCCGGAGTAAGGTCTAATTTCAGAAAATCCGCGAGCATATTCACCTGCTTGTCGATCTGATTCAACCTGCGCTGCTCATCGCTGGCAAAAAGCTTTTCCAGGATCTTATCTTCCATTGAACCGATCTCTTTCAAAAGCTTAGCGGTATCAATATCCTTTCCTATATTTACATAAAGGATATAATTGTTCAACTGGGGGTAATCTTGCGCTATATCGATTCTATTGTCCGCGGAATCTTTAAGGTAGGCATAGTAATCCTGGCTGGTAATCTTGCCATTCTTGAAATCCTGGGTCTTGGCGATCAATTCTTTAACCCCGTTCTCATCCAGCATCTTTGCCAGGGATTTTATAAAAACATTACGCTCGTTCTCGGCCAGCTTGAAATCAAGCTCTTTCTCCAGCCTGCTGCTCTCCAGGAAAGCCTGTATATGCGGATACGAGCGGAGATTGCGGTTGCCTCCCATGAATGATTCCCGCAGCTGATCCAAATATTGAGTCAACGCTATGGTTTTATTCTGATAATCGGTTTTGATTTGTTCAAACTTGAGGAGTTTTTCGTCATAAATATGCGGTTTGAGGGCTTTGATCACCGCGGATATTTTATCCAGATCGGATAATCCATCTTTGCGGTATGTTTCCAGGTCCAGGAATGCTTTAAGGTTGGCGTCATACAGGCTCTGGTCCTCCACCCCGTAAAGTTCCAAGTCATAATCGGAAACAATATCCAGGTATTCTTCTCCGGAGATTTTGCCCATCTTCAGGTATTTATCAGCCACTTCTTCCCTGGCTTTCTTATCCGTATAATTCCTTAAATAAGAAAGGCTGACATCGCCTGAGCCGCCTTCAACCATTATCAAACGCAGTTTCTTTTCTTTGACCAGATAATCAATGATAGCAGCCAGGTTTTTCTGAGCTTCATAATTACAATGCGCGTCCTGGATCTGGATTATGGTTTTGGGGTTATTGAGGTTGGAATCTACCGCTTCAAATACTTCTTTGACACTGCCTAACTGGCTGGGAATGGTGAAATTCTGGATTACCGGGTTGGCAAAAACTAAACCAAAAACAATAAGACACTGGATTGTCAGCATCATACCTATTTTTTTCCAGTTTTTACCCATTCGCTTCTTTCTCCTAAATTAAAAAGCCACAAGATTCTCAGGCGGTAAATAGAGATTCACCTGAGCTTCCGTGGCTTTGTTTTAGACTTTTTGAAACTGTAAAGAAAGCGTTTACAAAACTATTAATTTACTCTTAAAAGATAACATATCCTTATGTATTTGTCAAGAATATTTTTGCTTCTTCCATGCCAACGCCCTTATATTTAAATATTACTCGGGAAGTTTGCCATAGCCACAACTTGCTGAGCCATGACCTGTTGCGTTCCAGACATAACCGGAAGTTCTTCCACTAAAGAATCCAACTCCGACAAACCAGGAGATCTCTTTGCCAGCTCTGGAGCGTGATAATAAACATCCGGAAGCGAACCAACTTCTTCCGGCTCAACCTTTTCGTTTAATAGTAAAACCGGCGGCCGGATTTTCTTCCTTAACTCCAATTTGACAAGATAGTCCAGATATTCGTTGTAATTCACCAAAATACCGTTTTCCCCTGCACCAGAATCTCCGGCAAAATCACCGCCATCAAGAAAACCTACGGACACTTCCGGGCTTAACCAGTAATTAAAACTATTATCCAATACAAGATCATATCTACTATCACGGGTAGTAACCCTGTTGACTAGTGACCCGCAATGCCGGGAATTATTGCGGATATTCTCGTTGCGCGTAGCGTTATCCGCCACGATCTTAACCTTTATGTCGGCATCAACTCCTGTTTTTAATATATCAAACCCTTCAAGGATTATAAGTCTTGCGTCATTCTGTTTTACCGTTGTTTTAATCGCCCAGGCCATCAACTCATAGTCATGCCACTGAGAATCAGGGCTCATGTCCCGGATGATAAAATCATCCGCGTGAAAAATAATAACACTCTCCCCGGCAGTGACAATTCGCTGGGAAAAAAACGTTTTTCCCACCCCAGAACTGCCGTCAAAAAGTAAAATAACCGGTTCAAAACATTTAACCGACAATTTCCGCCGGACCAGCAGTTTTAATTCCTCCAATCCCTCATTCATCGGGATCCTCTTACCGCCATCCAGAAGAGTTCCCAATATTGAGCAAGGCTCAAAACTCGCATCTCCATCCAGAGTCCGGTTTATTTTCGATATAAATCCCGCTTCGCAGTCTATCCAATATCCCTTCATAAGAGGCAACCCTAGTATCCTTTCATACGAATATCCGGTATATGCGGTAAAACCTGGATACTTGTTTTTAACTGTTAATTCTACCGGGATGCTTTTACCTTCTTTACAAAGAAGGCCCAAGGCGTGGTTTTTATTGCTCCTGCCGTCTGAAAATTCCAAAACCAGTATTTTCGCCGATTCGCCAAGTCTCATCGCTCCAAACATGAGAAGAATGCTCCTATCCATACAATTAGCACAGCCGGTTTCCAGAATAGCCGCAATCGAATCCGCGTTATAGAAAGAAACCCCGGCTTTCTTCTCCGCAAGTCCCCTGATTAAAGTTATAAGCCTTGTGATATCATTTATATTGTTATCATCCATCCAAGCGCCGATCAATCTTGAAATCTCTTCTTCACCGCCGTCCCGAAGATCATTCTGATCATCCCGAATGCCCTGATCAGGTTCAGATAGCATTACCGCAGGGTTAAATTTCCTTATTATTTCAGCGGCCATGGCTTTGGGATTATCGAAGCTGATCTTCTGCTCACTATGATAAACTTCATACGCCAAATCCACCAAACCCGGTATCTTATCCCGGGGACAACCTACTTGCTCCAGAATACCAGCCAGCGATTTAAACGGCTGAGTGCGCGGAAACTTTTCATCCCAGCGTTTCTTTGCTTTTAATAGTCCCCAAGACAGAACCGCCGCGATTACAGGAATGATCGACAAGAAACCGAGCGGCAACCCTATGATCAAGCTTATAATTACCCAAACAGTAACAGCAATGGCCACTTTTTTCATTGTCGAAACAAAAATATCCTTATTCCATGTTCTTATAGGATCGATATATATATACAACCACTCAGATAAACAACAGGTTAATAAGAATAAAGCGGCGAATAAAAGCCCGCCTATTGGCAGATCGCTGGTCAACGCCATATGCATTCCATAAATCATAATTACAATAGGCACGAAGAAAGCCACGATCTGAGGGAATCGGCACAAATCATCCGCAAGGGACATTCTTAGAGCGCTGATTACCGGAAGCGAGCGCAAGATAACCCCGTCCATTTCTTTTTCCAGGACATATCTCAATGCCGGTCCGCTCTCTCTGACAATTCCGGTGCAATCATTTACCATCATAATTGTTGCCGGGCTAATACTCCCAAACCTGTCACAGCCCGGGAATTCACCGTTTGTTGTGATACTCTCATCGAGAATGATCTCGAAGTTACCATAATGCTGGTCAGTAGTAATGGAAAGCCCCTTTTTATGCAAAGCCCTGATGATCAAAACAGGCACGCAAGCTATAAGCATATACAGTTGCTCCACCGGTATCCCTGTCTTATAGGATAAGATGTTCACGTCGTTTTCCGTCAAGTCATCCAGCCGCGACGCATGGTAGTATTCACTAATAACCAAAACCGTTTTCCCAAGACGGAGCGGCTGTCCATAAAGATCGTATGTTCCCGCAGGCATAAGTATTTTCATTATCGGCTGATGGAACGGGATACCGGGTAATAATTGCGGCAGGTCAAAGTCGGATTCAGAAACATACCAGCGGCGCTTGTTGTCTCCTGGCATTTTTACTTCAACAGCCGCGTTTGCAGCGTATTCAAGCCGGAATCTCCTGAAACTCTGAGGATTAAGCGAAACGGGCCTGCCCTCGATGCGCGCTTCTCCATCCAAAGATCCATACCGGTAGCGTTGCATCCTGAGACCCGTTACTGCTGTCAAGAACCGCTTTCCATTCTCTCCGTTAAAAATATCCTTTATACATTTTTCTTGCCGGTAACCAAAATAAATGTGTTTATTCAAAATAAACTCTGTCTCCTTAACCTCTTCGCCGCCATCCTCCAAAGAACTTCCGAACATCCTTCCGTTATTTTGCTGCAGTGATCTCAAACGGAAACTGAAGTTATCCCCGGATAACCCTTTACTGAAATTTATCCATTCCATATCTCCGGAGAGATCATCAACCAGCACTGGAATATATGCCAGACACTGACAGCAAAGATCCGGTTCAAGAGACAATAATCTCCTTATCCATAAAGCCAGGATCCGGGGAGTCTTTGCCGCAAGGAGCAATCCGAAAGTTAAAGGAAAATTAACCGGTTCAGATGTATTGAATTTATATGCTATGTTGTATTTATAAATATCCACGCCTTCAGTAGGAGACAAGACATAATCAAGCATCTCTTCCTTTAACACGGATAAACCAGGATGATGATAAAGGCTATGCAGGTCATAGCAGAAAACCTCAATGTTAATAACTTTATTAATATCCCTGACCGGCACTCCTGCGACTTTCAACTCAAGCCCGATCAACCCGAAGACAACATCAACTGAATCTTTTAAATAATACTGCCAGTGCCAGAGGTAATCTCTGGCATGGTCCTCATCACCGCCCAATCTGGTTAACGCGTCTATCCAATCTTCGCCGATATCCGCAGATCCCCAACAAGGGAAATTATTTCCTGCGTGGTTATTATTATTCCGGCTGATCTTTGTGGCTTTCGGGCTTATTACAGTTTTTTCATCCAGATATTGTTTCCAGAAATCCTGATATGAGGAGTAACCGGAATTACGGTAGAAATTGTCAGTGCGTGGGTCTTTCTTCAGCTCGATATAATCACAGCCCAATTCTTCATACGCCGCTTCCTCGATGGCCCGGCGCAAAAGCGTACCTAACCCCCGGTAGGAACCGATAAAATGCGGCCGTATGGATATTGGAGGATACGGGGTATACTGAACAACCGCGTTATAATGGCTTATGACCTCAAACCGGGCATAACCGACCCTTGATTTACCGCAGTAAAGGTCAGCCCATAATAATTCCCTGCCATCTTTTTCATGCAACGTCACCTGAATGAAAAATTCCTTATCCGAACACCTCACGCGATACCCGGCAAGATCCCGGGACTCTCCGCCGTCAAGCGCGCATTCAGGCATCAGCGGCGAGATGCGTTCGATGAATCTCGCCGACCGTGTGCACTCCATGGAGGACGCGTTAAGCACCAGGGTATCACTGTTGGAGAAATGAGATACATTACCCAGGAATGTTTTTCCCTTCTTGATCCATCCCTCGAGCATGTTCGAGATGTAAACAACCGAAGCCCTCTGGTCATAGCCAGGGATACCCCGCACCTCAGAAGAATCCCATCTGCGGCAAACCGCCCTGATGCGCTCTTCCAGCCACAGCCCTCGGATATAGTCATAATTCTTATCGCTGGCAAGCCATCCCGTTCTCCCTTCAGGGCTGGGATTAGCCATTGGTTTGACATAATAAGAAGGCCAGTTGAACGCCAGGAGGCTGTCGGATTCGCGATTTGAGAACTGCTGCCAATAATTTAACGCGGCCGCGTGTATATCTGCCGGGAAAATGTCTTCGATCAATTTCCAATTTCCATAGGCATAGCCGCGGTCCAGAGGGATTCCCATGAATTCACGGGCGACTACCTGGAGGTCTTCATTCCTCATCCTGGCTTTAACATTATCCGCCACCGGCCTGCCTGACAAGCGCGAGATGAATTCAATACGGTCCTCGCAAAGCATGGTAAGCGCGCCGAAGATCGGGATACGGACCTTCGGAACGAATGGGTTGTAATCGATGATCAACCCTTCTTCCGCCTTCATATTCGCCATTAAACTCTCGATCTGGCCTCCCCAGGCCACACCGGTGAACAGCCCGCCTATGCCGTCGATATTATCATACATCTTCCAGTATTCTTCATTGCTGGCGTAGAACGCGAAAGGGAACTGGCTGGGATTCTCAACCAATCCTTTTTCGTCGGAATACGTCTCGCAAAAATCAAAATACTTCTTGAGCCGGCCGCTCACCCTCCCGCCGTCCGCGCTTACCGGGGCGTAAAACCTGGCAACCTCGCCATACATACCGCCGCTCAGTTCTTCCAATGTATGCAGTATCCGCTCATTCTTGGCGATCTTACTCTCCCACCAATGTTCAGAGAACCGGCGCGCCGCGTGAGTTACAACCCAAAAGGTCTGCCCATTGATATTCACGTAACCTTCATAGACCGCGATCTCCGCCCGGCTTTCCTCATCCACCCGCCGATACCCGTACGCCTTATAAAAGGCGTCGAAATCCATACGATATGTCCCCATCGGCTCATCAGTGAACCCCAGGCTTCCGGCTATGCAATTGTACCCGTTATCTTCATCCGTTATCCTGAGGAACTCGAGATTGGGGAATTTCCAGGAACAGCCGTAATCCTTAAACATTTTCCATTTCTTTACCTTCATAGCGACGTCCATCAGTTCAAAAAACGCCGAGAATTCCCCGCCGTCAAACAAGGATACGACGCGATACGCCTCTGCGTTACCGCCGTCGGATATATAAATCGCGTTGCCCGCGGCTATGCCCTCAAAACCATGACTTCTTAAACATTCCATGAGCTTCTCGGTCTCTTGCCGGCTTCCATTACTAAAAACCTGGGGGAAATCGTGGAGATCGAACCTGCAACTGAAGCTCTTTCCGGCCTTTGCCGCGATCTCGGATAGATGCGCTGTCTTTTTAACTTCCCTGTTCATTACCTTTTCGAAAATATTACCTATCAGCCGGTAGGAAAACGTCATCGCGAAATCCCGCGCGTCTTCGAACGTAATAACAGGCAGCCGGGAAAGACGCTCCAGGTTCCCGGCGGAAACAAACCAGATGCCGATGATCCCGTTCTCCTTTCTGAAAACGTCCGGGTAAACATCATTCCAGGAGTTCCTGCCAAAACCATCCTGTATCTCAGCAATAACTCTTCCGCGAGCTCTCCTTATTATTACCGGGACAAAACCTTCATTGCTCGCCCGGCAAACAACTCCGTTAGTGTTTATTATTTCGTCTATAGTCAATCCTGAAAGATACGGCAGGTCAATCGAAACCCAGCTTGCGGCAGGTATAAAATATGATGTCCCGGGCTTCAAGTCGCCGGATTTTATCAAGTCAAAAACAGACTGGAAAACATTATACGCGTCAGCGGCGTTCATCAGAATAACGGTGTCGAAAGCGGACCGATAAAGCGGGGCCAGGACAGAACGGACACATTCACGGCTTTCCCTGACCGGCCAGATCGCGATAGCTTCTACGCCCTGCCAGCCGCCATCGGCCTGAAAAACACGGGGTATTTCCATCACCACCGCCTGTGTATCAAGTCTAAGTATCTGCATGCCGGTGTTCTTGATAATAACCAGATAATCGCCTTTATTTGACAATGAAGACTCGCGCACTTCTTCCCCGGGCAATGCGGATTCCTTGGAGTACAATACTGTTTCTTTGCCATCCTCTACCATGGCCAGGCGCCAGAATTCCGGGATACGCCCATCCAGCCAATGACGGGGAAGCGTGTTCCAGGAACGGATCCTCCAAAGCCGGCCGTGCGGATCATTGCCAAACTCAAAATCCCGGTATTTACTCACGGGTATACCGCTAGTCCGAGGTGAAGCGATAAGCGGATACTCGAATCTCCCGGCTAAATCCGGGCATTCATTTAGCTTGAAATACCCACGGATGTCCCGCACAAACGCTTCAAACGTAAATTCATCTCCCGTACGTATTGATTCCACCCACTGATTGAGCAGGCCGGTAAGCATGAAATCCCCGAAAATGCTCACACTGGTATCCCCCAATTCACGCGTCATGAACGTATCCGCCGCAAGATTTTCTTTCTCAGGGTTATACATTTCCTTACCGCTGAACAATAATGAATCAATGTAATTGTATAACAACGCATTATGTTCCTGGTCATAAACACGCGGATCCGGCATATTCCAGGTATACTTAAGATACTCCGCCAGACGGTCGTAGTTTTTCTCTTCTACCGGGTCAAGCGCGATCAAATAATCTCCGTCATCCCGATTCAAGAGTAACCCTTTGTTCAATACCACTTTTCTAAGGTTGCGATCATTCTGTTTAAACATATCCAGTCTTTGCTTCAGCCTGCCGCCGTCAACGGTCGGGACCGGGTTAAGAACCAGGAAAAACGGGATAAACAACAGAAGAACGGGAATAAGGCTTATGCTGAAATGTATACACAACAATCCCAGGGGAACCCATACCGCGAATAAATATCCTAAACCTATCTTACGGAGATCGCGTTTATTTTTGAGCGCCACTTTTTCCAGGGTCAATTCCGTATTTTCCACTAAACCGGGATACCCGAATACCGGGCCTTCGGCAATATTCGAGGGTTTCTGGGAGATAACATACGTATGATTAAGCGGGACTGAATAACCCATCTCTAGTATCTGAAACCCGCTTTTCCTCAACAGCCCCTCATAGACCATCTGGAAATGATCGAAGCTGATGGGAGTCATGATAAATATCCCGTCCGGCCTGAGCACGCGCCGCGCCTCTATGATATCCAGCTCTGAAAATCCCACCACCAAGAAATCGAGACTGTTATCTTCAAGATCTATCTTGGCGGCGGTCCCATTCATGTATTCCCGCTTGCCTGTACCAACCAGGGCAGAGAGCTTTTTATTCAACCAGAGCACTCTCTTGTCCATATCATAGCCAATAAAGGTATACCCTTTCCTGCCCATAGAACGCTGAACCATAGAATGCACTAAACTACAGCCTAGATTCATTACTTTCACCGTATCCGGGTCTTTACCCTGTATCCTGGTCAACTCATCGATCATCCTGTTTATATGTAACCCGGTCAGGAAGCTGAAATTGAAGACCAGCGCAGGAACCCACAACGGAGCCCATAAATGCCGGGTTCCCAGGATCTCTTTGCTGCCAGCTACCCAGTGTTCAAAATCGATCATGAATTTACCCAAACGCTTCTCAAGGTCTTTCCCAAGCTTCGTGCGCAAGAAAGCCGCCAGGATCTCCTGCTTTTGCCGATCTTCATGCCGCAGCTGCTGAAGCAGGGTAACCACGATAAATACATTAAGCCAGGTATTAGTCGTGGGGCTGGCCAGGATATCAATTATATCCTGCAGCTTTTGTGCATAATGATCCTTCTCCTCAAACCCGTCCGCCGCAATATATCCTTTGATCAACGCATATGCCCCGCAGATAAGCTCTTTCTGGTATGCATTAAATGTATCATTTTTAATTCCGCCGTCGGGCGCGGCTTGAGCGTTAACCCTGACTATCCCCCCTATTGCTTCTCCTTCATCGGCCAACGGTTCCCGCGAATAATCCCACCACCTTCTGGACACCCCTACGCCGCCCTCACCGCCGTGCAAATTCGCCTCGCGCGCCAGCTTTAATGTTTCATCAGAAATATTTTCCCTGCCTACACCATAGTCAACAATAACCGCCGATTGCAGCCTGGTTTGATCCGGACTGAATCTTAAAGCTAAATAAACAGGCAGTGCGCAGTCCGCGCCATTCCCCCAGAGAAAAGCATTTTTCAGCATCTCCGCGAGCATAAAGCTAGCCTTGAATTTCTCGCAAGAATCCATCCTATTGTCCCACGCAAGATGGTCTGTTGCCCCGTGCGACAGACCATACAAGAATCCCATAACCTTTTGATAGCTATCAACCCTGGCCTTCTCGTCCGCACCTGCCCGCGGGACAAACGAAGAAAAATCCAGACCGACCATTCTGCCGCCCCGTAATAACTCAACGCCCTGTTCTTGGGAATCAACACCTGAGGCGTCAATATAAATTATTCCCGTCTCGCCGGATGTTTTCTTCAGGCAAACCTCGAAACGAAAGACTCTTTCCGCCTTATCACGATTACCGCCGTCGCGTAAGGATGCGACGCAATATGCCTCTGCGTTACCGCCGCCGGATCTCGCCTTTAATCTCTCCTGGGTGAGGAACTCGACTTCACCCTGATCACTCCTGGAACCTATCGCCTGCCAAGGCTGAACCCTGTTCCCCCTGCGGCTTGTGAATAAATATATGGTGCGGTCGGCAGGCAAAGTCCCATCCTTTAAGATAAACCTGCGATACACTCCCCCGGTCCTGATAAAAGCCGCCCGCAAATGATCACGAAAATCCCGGTATATGTCAGCCTCTACTTCCGCTATATGGTAAATTAAGTAAGTCTTAGCGGCCTCTACCGCCAGACATTCCGCTTCTTCTTGGGATAATCCCGGCTCTATATATGTATTTCTCGAGGAGTTGCGTACGACCGCCTCAAATCCCTCCACCGCATCCAATCTATCCCAGACACGATTACGCACTTCTTCCAGGCTGGCGTCCAGATCCTGCCTGTATTTTTTGAATAAAGAGGCAATTGTTGAAGTTTCGAAGAGATAACCGTAATCCTTATCCTCGATCATCGCCATCAAGCTTTTTGCGTAAGCTTCGGTTTCTTGATGCGGGACCAGGTTCACCTCCTGGGCGCGGACGTCGGATAACAGGATATGTATCTTCAGCCCCGGACGATACTCAGACCTAACCAGATCATCCAGCCTAGCCAGATTATCTAGTGTTGCTTCTTCGGCAAGTTCAGCCAGGCGTAAAGGCAGGTGTATATTCTTGTTAGGCCCCCAACCTAAAAGGATCTTTACAGGTTCGCGTTCCCCGATCACACGGGCAAGATGCCGTTTAATGCCGTTTTCTATATGTTCCGGCAATCTTGGGCCAAGCCTGAACTTGCGCCCGGTCAACGCTGCATACACGCTATCCGCTTCCAAGCTCACAGGATACGTCCCGCCGTCGCGTAAGGATGCGACGCGATATGCTTCTACTTTACCGCCGTCGGGAAGCATTCTGACGGCATCACCGGGAACAGTACTAAGCCGCGTCTCGAACAATTCAACGATTTCTTCGTTGATTTGTTCCCAATAAATCTTCGTGTCGTCTCCTCCACCATAAGCATAGTGACAAATACGGATAAAAGCAGGCAGCAGCCGCTGGCAGAAATCCTCTTCGGATACGCCTTCAAGAGCATATTTCCCCCTGTAAACTACGCATGCAGACATCAACAAATAACACCCGGCGCGAAAATAATGTCTGGCCAGGAATTCTTTTTCTGGTTCCTCTGAACCCCAAGGATTATCATCAATATATCTGCCGGAAAAGACGTAAAGCTGCTCTATCCGCCCGGAAAGAAAATACTGCGCCGCTCTGGCTTCATTAATGTTTTTTATCTTCGAACATAACCTTAGATAAAACTCTTTAAACTCGCCCACATACCGCGCCCGGGATTCCTGAACATCATTGCTGTAATCTCCCGGCTGCATATAAATATCGATCCAGGCCAAAATTGCCTGCATTCCCGAAAGAAGCACATCATCGTATTCTTTATTAAATTCCCCCGATTCAATGCCCGGCATGAAATCCCGGCCGATCTCATCCTGGAAACTTTCCAGACGTTCTCTGATCCCGTTTAAGATTTGCCAACGCGAATCAAAAGTCTCGGAGATATTCCAGGCCTGGAAATAATCATTGACCGAATAATGCCCGCTGCTGATCTTGCCATGAGAAGAGAACCAAAGGCTGAATTCATCGTATGGGTGGTATTTTTTGGAAAAATCCAACACCTTGACCAGGAAACGCAACTCAGGGTACTGCATCTCAAAAGAATTTATCCGCTTTTCGCGATAGATACCGAAAATTCCTTCAACAAAGAAACCAACAACCCAGCTGAATCCCGGCAGACGGCTGTTCCACGGGCTATGCAGCATCGCTTCCCAAAAAGCTTCCCCGCTATAATTGATGACCCGTTCACGGGCAGGATAAATCGTATGTTTCTTGATGTCGTAAATAACTGACTGGATCCGGTAAGCTGTCCAGTTGATCTTATAATCTTCGACGCCGCTATCCCCAGTTGCGTTTCCGCCATCGGTATAAGCAGGATCATCCAGCATAAAATAGGCCCTGTGGCGGTTTTCCCACAGAAAATCTGCCAATCTATCTTCGTAAAGCCTTAAGGGGCGATGATGAATGAGGGTGTCGCGGTAAAGAAGGCGGAGCTGCGAAGCAAGGATAACGAAATCGTCGATCGTATCAGGATCGGGGATGAACGGCGGCTTGCCATCCCGCAGAAGAATATATGCAATGACCACAGTGGCAGTACGGTATGTCCCGGACACAAAGAGGTCCGGCTGACGCATAAGCAGGCGGCCGGCTAACCCGGCAGCTTTTTCATACGGCGGGGAATTTTCATGCTGCCGATACCAATCCCAGATTTCGCCGATCGACCCGGCGAATGCGCTCTTAGTCCCGGCGATGAATTTACGGTATTCCGCATCGGCAATGCGGTCCGCCCCCAAGGTAACCCGAAGATTTATTTGCAAGATATCCTCAGGGATGACCGGGCCCGGTTCCATCAAACGGGTGTTTACATATTCATAGGCGTCCGTCATCTGCTTTATCCCCCGGTTAAAAGGAAGTTCTCTGTAGATGTGCGGACGCTGCAACATAACCAGCCGCGACCTTACCGCATCAAGGTCAAGTGACTTTGCGTTACCGCCGTTTCCTCCATCTTTCAAACAGACCACTTCGCCGATCCTGCCGAACTCAGAGACGATGGAATCATACACCATAGCGCAATAACGGTCGGTTTCCGCCGGTTCGCCGGCTGCTATACGATACACATTGCCGTAGATAGGATGCTCCGAACACACGATACGCGCGTTCGCCAGGTATTCGCGCGACTCACAAGGAATGACCCTGCTGACGGTGATTCCTTCCGCGGTAAAGAAATCCGTAATCCTCCTTAATTCTTCGGCCACCTTCGTCGCGTCCATTTCATAAACGACCGTTTTCTCGAAATCCCTGTTGTCCCGGTCACGGCAATACCGCATATTCACCGTACATAACGAAAAGAAGTCATAGTCAATGGTAAGCCAGACCTCCCACCTCGACTGCGCCAAACGCAATCCCGTCTCCTTTAGATATTTCTTGATGGAAGTACCGCTCCAGTTCTCGCTCTCGGAGAGCTGGTTGAACTGGTTATAATATGAGGGCATGTGCAGGACCATTGTCAGCGGCATCTGCGCCATCATCGAGGCCCAGGATGCATCGGGATAATCGGGAATACCGGCCATATCGTCATGAGCATCGGCGTTAAAGACGAGCAGGCCGTTGAGCTCCGATGCGTGGAGCTCCCTGATCTTGAGGATATCTCCGTGGTACCGGATCGGCTTTTCGATATAGACCTTTCCACCATCATGTAAGGCCGGATTTCTTATGATGCGCCTGATCTCAAACCGGATCAACTTTGTTTCTTCTCCCCTGTATCTGGATATGTAACTATCCCAAACCTTGGCATATCCGTGATTATCATCAACAAGACAAAGCGCCGCGATTTGAAACGAACCGGCGATATCAAACCATCCTACGGTATTACATCCGACCAAAACCTGGATAGACGTATCCTGGTATATTGAAAGCGATATCGCGTCACTTGTCAGGCAGCCTATATACCATTGAACCTCGTCGTTTCCGACTTCCACCCCGCCTATACGCACAGCAGGCACTATCTCCGTAAACTCCAGGATTACGCTACCTCTCCATCTTTTTCCGTCCAGGCTGTTTTCAGGAGAGTATTTTTCCGCGATAATCCTGTCCGCATCCAGTAGATCGAAAATCACGATCCCGCACTCCGGAGAATTCACAAAAAACAGCTCTGGGCCTTTTTTACCGGTCTGCGTTTTTATCCCAAGCGCCTCCCCTCCGACAATAACTCCCCTGCCCGGTTCCCCTCTTTGACGGAGCCACAACTCCGCCGGTTCTCCTTGAAGATCAGCATAGACCCGGTTAGAGCCTTTAATAGCGGTTATATGCAAAGGATATTCATAACTTATATGGACGCGCGGATTATTCTTATCCAGAATGAATCCGGTTTTCTTATCACTCTTATGACTGCCCACGCTGTTTTTACTGGCGCATACAGCTAAATTTATTCCCGTATCAACCCCTATAGTCTTTTCTCCGCCATCGGTATTTTCACTTTGTTTTCCTTCGACTTGCCGAAGTTTTCCTTTACCCTGGGAAATCGCCTTAAAATGATCACCGGTAATATTCGGCAGCGGCAGGCCGCTTACTATAAAAGAAATCCCCAAGCAACACAGCAACTGTATAGTGATTAAGAACGGATTAAAATCCTGAAAGAGCATTTCCGGAGCCACAACCAGCAAGAGCCCGAATGTGATCCAGCTGAACATAAACTTATTACGCTCTGTTTTCCGTTGATCGATAATTGATTCCAAGGAAAGGCCTTTATAGCCCGCGGCTCTGTTTATCGACAAAGCCTGCGTTCTGCCGTTTATGGATTTGCCGGCCAGGATAAAGGTGTGCCTCATAGGAGAAGAAAACCCTTCTTCGATTATCTCAAATCCAGCTTCGTTCAACATGGCCAGATAGATGAAATGCACCATTTCCAGGTCGTGGCAAGTCAAAACTACGAGCCCGGAAGGCTTAAGCACTCTTCTGACTTCATGCATATCGGCTTCAGCCGAACCGATTATAATCACGTCGACGCTTTCATCGGTTAACGGCATCTTCCCCGCCAACCCGGTCAAAAACTCATTATTACTTCTTCTTAAGATTCTTGCTGTTTTTCTATTGAACGCCGTTAAAACCGGGTCGATATCCAGCCCGGTATAATTCACCTGCGCGCCGCCGATCGCCCCGCAAACCAACGGGCTAAGAACTCCGCACCCCATATCCAGAATATTCATTCGGGCATTACTCCCCCGGCAAAACGCCTTTACTATCCGTATAATATGCATATAATTCAACCAGTGCGCATCAAATAGCGACAACACAACCCAGATAAAACGATAATTAAACTTTACGCCTATGGTGTGCCGGATATTAGCTGAACGCCGTGTATTGACAAGAAGGACTCTTGTTAATCGGTCGTTAAATTCTTTCCCTAATTCAGTGGCCAGGAACGCCCGGCATATTGCCCTCTGATACGGCCCTCGATCAAGAAGAAATTGAGGGATAACTTTTGTCATTACGAAGATCTGTCCCTCGACCGAGTTCTCCGTTTTCTTAAGAGCAGCTACGGCAAACTTTATCCAATATTCGCCCTTGACCTTTTCAAGTATTTCCTGTTGTTCCTCGGCCTGCTTTCTGGATCTTTCATCCAGGGCGCGTAAATCAAGAAGGCCTTCTTGAAAAACATAGCTTTGGATCAGGATAGAAATATCATTCAAAACGTCTTTCTCCTGCTTATCCAATTCTTTTTGAGCAATTCCGCCGTCGGCGCGGGCGCGGGATCCGGAGCGAAACGGCTCATACAGGATATATCCCGGGTAATTCCCTCTCTTTAAGAACAAGCTCATCTTTAAAGGATAACCGCGCAATTCCACATAATCCTCATCCCAGACAAGAGGCATGATCGCCAACGCGGCTCCAACGCTTAACGCCGTCTTGGCCATCGGCGCCCACATTTCATCATAAGGATGCAAGGCATAGATAAGCGACGCCCCTTCGTAAATCGAACGGTCAGGATTCTTGATATCATCCAGAATAAACTTGAAATTATCATCCTCTAAGTACTTTGCCTTATACACATCCGTGGCAAAAACTTCCCTGCCTTTTTCGGCCAGCCGGCGGGCGACAATGGTTTCCGACCCGATCCCCACTTCAACTACCTTCCCGACATACGATTGCGCGATTGAATCTGCGAATGCCGTATACGCATCGTCTATGGGGATCAGCGTTCCCTCTTTACATGGCCGGCATTCCCAAGAGCGCTGGCGATTGATAAAACGTATTAATTCCCAGGAAAGCCGCGCGTCGCGGAATTTGCCTTTAAACAACTCTTTCCACAACCTTCTCTTGAGAAGAGTAAGCGGTTCTTCATCATCCGGCGTAATCCCACCGTCGGTTGAAGAAGGTATAAATCCACTGAGCCACCTGCCTGTTTCATCCTCATAAACGCAGTCTACCGCCGTGAAATGTTTCCTGAACATGTGTTCCGCCGGGTTAACCTTATTATCCGGATACCTCACGCAATGCGCGGCGGCGATCATTCCCCCGAAGTCGGCTCCGATGATCTTTACAAAATTAGCGTACGCCGGAGAAACAAGCCCCTTGCCCTTTAGCCATCGGTGTACCGCCAATGTTTCCAGGTAGATATAAAAATCGCTGCCATCCCAGCGCCGGCTGAATTCGTGCAGGAATAATATCCGCCCAGGGCCGCAGACGACCATCCGGTCGTAATCGATCTCGTTCTTCCAATTCAATAATTCGGCGTTTCCCGCTTCCAGCGCTTTTTTTTGCGCAATCATCACACGGTAATGAACGCATTTTTCTGTATCAGAGCAGGTTATTACGTTAATATACAGGTAACTCTCCGGATCAAGCGAAGCTATACAGGGCAGTTTTTCGCCCCTGTTGGAATATACATTGCTGCCCATGATCAACTCGAAAACATTCAGGCAAGGTAACGGACGATTGCCATTCTTGCCGCGGCTTATTACGGAAGATAATTCCCCCATCCATTCAGGAGAAGATAAGTCTTTTACCAGGAAATTACGGGCTTGCAAGTTTATATCCGGGATATCCCTTTCACCGCCGTCTGTCTTATTATCCGCTTCCCGCTGCTTCAACACCCGGTCAACGTGGTGAACAGTATCACGTACCCGTTTTGCTGTTTCTTTGCCAAACAGTTTCTCCAACTCTTCGGTATCGAGATATACCTGCTTCATCCTGCCTTCGTAAACGGTGCGTACCGCCTGTAAGACATTACGGAATATATAGAGGATGGCGATGCCGGCGATGGCCCAAGGTGTGACACATACGGCAAGTGCTATACACTTGCCCATAAAGAAATAGATCAGCGGGTAAGCAAACCTGACCGGAAGCGTCTGGCGTTCAAACGCGCGCCGTTCCAACAGTATGATCGCGATGAACGCCGCGTCCAGCGCCAGGGCCGCTGGTAAAACAAGACCTACCCAGAGCTGGACGAGAGAAGCGGCCGCGCCCACCGCCATCCAGGTCATCTTTTTGCCGACCCGCCACGACGTCAACTGCGCTTCGGGCGCCTTAATGACTTTTATGGTCTTAAGATCGCCGGAAACAAGCAGCACGCCGAAGGTGATAATGATCGGACATTTGACCAGAAAGCCCAAACCGAGGATTTTCTCCCCGGCAATACTGATGACCGACCTCATCCCGCCGTCGGCGCGGTCAGGATCATTACCCTCGGGGAGCGCAGTAATTTCGTTTTCGCTTGCTACCGGTTCATTCCGGACCTTATTGCTGTGGATAACCCGAAGCAAATCCTCAAACAATCGTAATTCTTTTTCCCCCTTAAAAGCAAATTCCTCTTTCCTCAGGATATCGCTCACATCTTCACGGATCTTTTTCCAGTGCCCCTCGTTTTCGCGATATTCATGTTCATACTCCAAGCGGAAAATGGCGTAATATTTCTCCAGCAGCCGCGAAGCAAATTCTTTTTCCGGTAAATACTCCCGGGCATTGCTGTCAATATAAGCTCTTGACGCCGCCATCAAAAGATAAGCCCCGATCCTGAACTTATACCTAAAGCTCATCTCTTTCGCCGGGGCTGTTCCAAAAGGATTTACCTTGGCGTAAGATCTCGAGAAGTTGTACAATCCTTTCATGCTACCTGTAAAAAACGCCTTTACCGCTTCCGCTTCAGGAACATCGGACAATAAATAATGCAGTCCAATGTATTCTGTATCATAGCGCTGCCGGACCTGCCCTATTGTCCGATCGCTTTGCAACAGGCAGGCTTCCATCACCGCCAGTACCAGTTCATCGTTGTTCACGAACCGGCGATACTCCAGTTCAGGACGGACATAAAGTTTCATCTCCCGGTCATAATTGGCGCCAAGCCGCGCGCTGAACGCGCCGATAATTATCGCCCTTGTCCCAAAACCCTTTGCGACTCGCAAGGCTTCCAGATGTTCAGCGGTGCTGAATACTTCGTGATAAAGGATCATCCTGGTCAACCAGCCGACCGGTATCCTGTCCCCTACAAGAGCTATCCTGTTTTCCGCCAGGAAATCATATATTTTAGCTACGGAGTTGTATGGTATTTTGACCTGACTGCGGTCTTTTATTTCTGTACGCTCGCCAAAACAATCTTCAATTAAGGTCCCCAGAAAAAGACTGATCACCAGCGGAGCGCTGGACAGGCTTTTAGGCCAATCGCTTTCGATCAGATATTCCCAATAGGCAAACCCGGTATTATCGATCACTTTTCTTCGAGCCTCACGGTCGATTGCCAGATCTTCAATGACCGAAGGGAGTTGACCGGCCAATTCCAAATGCATGATACCTTCGATTAATTCATCGAACGAAATCCGGGCGTTTAACTGCCTGAGATCGAAAACCCCGTTTTGGGCCGGTTTCTGCTTTACATCCCTGGTTTTCTTCTTTCCTCCGTCGGTACCGGAATTGTCCCGGGCAAGCCCTTGGAATATTTCCAGCGCCCTGGCCTGCTGGCTCGCGGACATCCAGCGTCCGGCAATAACCAGCCCGAAACTCTGGCTTGTCAGGCCGGGGTCAGGAGACACGGTGTATTTCGGGATAAGCTTGGACTCCGCGGCATCAAACTCGACATCCGTCTTCCAAAAAGCCACCGGCGAGTGGCGCGCCACAACTTCCAGGCCATCCCTAATATGGGTATTGAATATGACCGTGCAGTTCAACGCAGACAGGTATTGCAGTACCGCGCATTGGATAGCCGCCAGCTCGAAATTATCCGTGCCGTGCATTTCATCCAGAATAACCAGGCTATCCGGGGTGACCTGGCTCATGATCCCGCTGTAACGCTTAATTACATTAAAGAAGTAACTTTCGCCCCTGGTCACATTGTCATAGCCGCCGAAGAACGAAAAAACCCGGTCAAACCTGCCAATCTCCAGGTTGCCGGAGACATAAAAACCCCTTACTGCGAACAACGCGTTCAGCCAGCAATTAAAAAGCATAGCTGTTTTACCGCTGGAATTAGGCCCGGTGATCACTACCAGCGGTTTACCGGTATCTGTGGCAAATGACTGTTTTATCGCGGAAGAGAGGAAAGGTTCGGCGAATCTCCTGAAAAAAGATGGGACACCCGGCGGGAAGAATGGCTTGCTGTTTTTTATCGTGAATATACCTTTACCGGAGACAAAATCCGGAGGGCTCAATCCCCAATAGAGTACTGCCCTGGCGATCCCCAGGTTATTGTCTATCTGGACGACCAGAGATTCCGCCAGCTCCAACAAACCATCTACTGCTTCTTCTTTGTTCTTGTCGGAGACCGTATTATTATTGATTATTTCTTGAACCTCAGGGAATTTCGCCATGAGATCACGTAAAACGCAAACTATTTCCGCGCCTTCTTCCTGGTTCGGGAATTCCGCGGAGATATTATCCAGTATCTGACGGATATCTTTCAAGGAGCGCTCCGCGTTTTCCACGGAAAAGCTACCTGTCATCAGCCGGGCGAGTTGCGCCATTTTCATGCTCAGCATGACATTATTAAATTCCGCTATCTGTTTTGACAGCCGTCCGAGCCTTTCTTCTCCCATAGCCCCGAGAATCCCGGTAAGCCGGAGTTTCCTGCCTGCGGCGGATAGATCGACAGCTTCCGTGCTGAACAAACCCGAAAATCTCTCCAGGATAAAGCGCTCTTCGCTTTTACTAAAGAATCGATTTTGATATATGGTCAAAAGCGTATCTGTCAACATGTGATTATCCGGAGTAACTTCCTTTCCGTCTTCCTTTGATCCCGCAGTTGATTTGACAACCGGTATTCTTATGCCCGGCAATGCGCGCTCTTGACCCGTAGTGATGATCTCATAATACGCGCGGCTGAGCTGGCTGATCCCCTCCGGCATTCCCGCCTCATCCAGCAGTTCTATAGCGTAACTGTGGCCAGCGATACCCGGGATAAGCCCGAAATCAGGAATCACTTTTCCGTCCAGCTCGGTCACCGTATGCTGCCAGGGAGTCAATCCCGTCCGCTGGGCGACCAGCTCAAACGCCTTTTTCAGATGCCCGGTTACTACTATAGTAGCGCCGGTCTTGATAATATCTTCCAGAAGAACAACGCTTATGGCTACGAGGTCGCGGTAATCTGTGCCGGTAGGCGCCTCATCCAGTATAACCAGATCACCCGGACCAGCCTTGCGGATGATCTCAGTGATACTGCTCACTAACCCGCCGAAATAACCGCTGCCTTCATGCAACGGCTCCTGCCTCGAAGCGAATACCGTATAGATATTCTTGAAAACCGAAAGCTGCGCGTATTCCGCCGGCAACGGGAAACCTATCTGACTCAGCAATACCGCCATGCCGATGCCACGGGCTGTGGTTGTTTTACCGCCCATGTTCGGCCCGCTCAAAAGCAGCGCGTTATCCCTGCCGCCCAACTCTATGGTCACCGGATGAATATCCACGCACTTTCCCTCTTCTACCTTGCCGGAACTCAATAATTTAAAGAAGCTGTCCAGTAATTCTTTAACACCCTGCCCTTTCAGACCATTCTTCGATGAACCATTTGCCGCCTTGCGGAACATCAGCAAAGGATTACGGTATTCCGTCAGTTTAATCACGCCTTGCTTGTCCGACAATACGGGAAGCGCGCAGTCATCCTCGAGCAGCATCAGCGCGATACAGCAATAGAAATTAAGCTGGGCCAGGGGATTCTGCATTAGCGAGTGGGGAAAACTGCGCAGGAAAGCGCGCTTATAAGCGAAATGACCGGCAGCGCCCTTGTTATTCGGAGCGGGGATACGTTTCCAAAGATCCTTGAACCTGTTCGACAGAAAGGGGAATTCCTTACAGGCGGTTTCCCGTATTGTCCTGATATCTTGGTCTCCGGAGTCAAACTCTCTTATCTTATTTTCAAGAACCTCCAACAAATAGGAATCCTTTTTAGCGAGCTTTCTTCTCGCCTTCTCGATATCGACCATGTATCTCGGCTCGCCGATCAGGCTCATATTGATAAAATCTTCCCGTTCCCTGAACAGGCTTATATCCGGATGCTTCAGCGTTTCCTCAATGCGCTGACGCCATACGCTGATGACAGGATGCGTGCTTTCAGGTAGGTTCTCGAGTATTTCCGCCAGCATCAAGACGGCCGCCCCCGCGGTCATTAATGCCCTGGTATTCTCCGGATATATCTCCGAATGGCGGCACTTATGGAGTTTTCCGAAATACTTTATCCCGTAATGCCCTTCTCTGAGCCGGCGCAGATCCCGGTTATACTGGCGTTTTAACTCAGAGAACTTCCGGATGCATGAAACCAGCCTTTCTATCTTCTTTATAGCCTGCTGTTTACTGGATTCCCCTGTAACATCCACAGATGAAACTGGTAAAAACCCTTCCAAGAGGCTATTAACGATCACGTGGTTATACAGTATCTCCTTGTGTGTCCGGAAAGGTTTCTGCAAACGCCGCTGCAGCATGATCACTGTTTCAGGCGAGGCGTTTTCGATAAAACGCTTAAAGATATTCTCAAAATCCCATACCGGAAGCTCCTGAGTATCGCTCAATACTCCCAGGTTCAATAGATCTTTAGCGGTTACCGGTATCTTGCCCGGCCAGAAATCCGCATCGCCGTAGCGCGGTATCCTGCGGTTATCCTCAGTGAGTTTGCCGCCGTCGGCGCCGGGAAGGCATGGGGAACGAAACACCTGAGGGATTATCGATTGCTTGACGAGTTCCTCTATAAGCGTATCGGTGATGAAATTAATTAAATACCCCGGAGTATATCCCGGAGAACGGGCAATCGTCACTATGCTTGGTCTTATTCCTTTAACGGAGAGTGTTTTAACCGTCTTTGCGATGGAAGCGCGTATTTCGCTCTTAATATTTTCTTCGCTATGCCGCGTGCTGGATTTTCCAAAATATATCTCTCTGGGTTCTTTTTCTCCGCAGACGACCGGCGCAACAAATACACTGCTGTATTCATCATCCGCGTTGAGTATATCCACCTTAAAATACTCCCCGTTTTCATCCGTTATCCTCTTATAACAGGCATAAAAATCCAGATCAATATCAAGGATCTGCGGTCCGGATTCTTTGGAGAACTCCGGAAGATTGGCAAGCCCCAAACCTTTTCCGCGCATGCGCAGATATTCATATCCGTCGAACATCGGCAAATCCTGGTCTCCGGAAGCGCCAAACCGCGCGCACCAGTACATTTTCGAAATCAGTGACTGGCTGATAGCGGGTTCGATGAAATTACTAATATCCACCGTATCTGTAGCTGCCTGCTCAATCACTTCCCGGGCATTGCGCGGCGGCCAGACCGTATTGCAATTCGGCCAGAGATCATGGTGAAAGTCGATATGGATAAGCGAGGCGTTCTTTATGCCTAATTTACGCAGTCCTATCCACCAGGCGGGGTAGGCCCAATTATGCCTGCACATCAAAAATACCAGTTGCTGACCGTTATCCACGATCAGATTAGCGCCGCCGTATTTTTTAAGCACCTCTACCTGTCCGCCGTCGCGTAAAGATGCGACGCGATGCGCATTTACGCTACCGCCGTCGGCATGATCAGCGTTCCACTGTATTTCCGAGGGAATCCCTTCGTTATAAAGCCTGAACCGGTAGAATATAAAGCGCGTGCCTATAGATTCAATAGCTATTCTGTTCACTTCTTTGAGATTATTATCCCCGGCCAGCGCAGATACATCTTTTTCTCTCCAAAAATACGGCATAATTCCCGAGGCTATGCCAAAGCAGGCATTGAATAAACGGTGCAGATAAAGACTCCAATCGGGGAAACCAATGATCAACTCTCCGCCGTTCTCAAGCAAACGGCCGTATTCAGCGAAGGCCTTTTTCGCGTCAGCATATGAAGTATGCTGCATTCCCTCTACCACTATTTTACCGGCGCAGCCATCAGCTAAAGGTATGCCCGCGTAATCAAACCCCTCGATAAAACGGATATGATCAGTATCGCCGTCCATCCCCAGATTCTTTCTAGCCAGGGATATTTGATAGGAAGAACAATCTACGCCCACAGCCTTGATCAACGGATATTTATTTTTAATCTCCTCTAAAAGCGGAACCCTGCTGCCGCAGCCGGAGTAGATCAGCAGCTCCGGATGATCACTTTTAAGCCTGATAAATTCAATAAGTTTGCGCGACGCGTTATGATCTGAAGCAAGAGTAGGCAATACCTCCAAGGTCCGGTAGAACAAATCTGTCCTCTGCTGTTTATCCAAAGCATACGCGTACAGGCTAAAAACCGCGCCGGGAACAAGGCAAGCGCCTAACACCACGCCCAAGGTCAGAATGATCCCCATCAACCTGGAATAACCCTCTAAAACAAAAACATCGGAAAATCCCCAAGTCCATAACACCAGACCAAAGGACTCAATCATCATAAGCGCCTTGATCCGGTCTATACGCACTTTTGCGCCCATTCCTCCGTCGCGCCGTTCGAGGCCGATATCAGCATTCTTTAAGACGATATTACCCTTTTCATCAATCCTAACCTCGCCCAGGGAACAATCCAAACCTCGTAAGTCATCCCAGACAACAATATTTTCCAGGCGAAGCCGGCCTTTCAGGTTAAATTCCCTCATGACGGAAGAAACCTCGGCCTTTTGTACTGAACAAAAAACCGACTCTTTACCGAGTAAAAACTCCGCGGCTGCCTGATAAAGACCGTCAATGAGCAAGTATTTGTCTTCCCTTCCGAAAACACTCTCCTTCCAGACGACTATTTCTTTTCTCCTGCCAAGCTGAGTTTGATTTACGTACTTCTGCAGCTTCGGGAACCGTAAATTACGGATGTAAGGAATAAGCTCGGAGGCCGGGATTTCTTCAACAGACTTTGGCGAAGAATTTTTCCCCACATTGAAAATATGGCTGTGAAATCCTTCCAAACGCAGATGGCAGGAAAATTTACTTTGCCCGTCGAATATTATTTTTTCTGCCGCGAAGCTTCTATCCACGGAACGCGACAGCCTGCCTCCTTTTAACGTCGGCCTTAAACAGGTCACAAACTTCACATCCCCGGCGTTTCCGATCCTCAAGACAAGCAGGATATTAGTATCCGCGCAGTAAAAGCCATACGCCTCAGCCATATCTTCCGCGGCAATTGCCCGCCCACCGCCTTTGATATAATAATACCGCGCAAAAACATCGGCTTTTAACTTCACCAGTTCACAGATAATCTTATAGGTTTCCTCATCCAGATCTTCCGGGAATACAAAATCATCCTTTTCGGTTTTTCTCTTTTCTAAATGGCGCTTCAGGTTCCCGCTGCCGAAACAAACCCTTGAAGTCATAATGCTGTTGAATGCCGCCAAAGCATCACCGGATAATTTGCCCTGGTCTATTAATTTCTGAATTTTTCCCTGGAATATACCTGAGGAATCTTTCTTTTGTTTAAGCAGTGTTATGATTTTATAAACACTGCTGAAATCCAAACGCGCATGCTCCGGATTTTTCCCGCCGTCTAACCGCCCCTTATTCATCCTATCCCGGAAGTATTCATGCGGCGTCTTATAAATACTCACATCTCTATTCCTGGCGGGATTAAAAACGAAGAAACGCTCCGGCGCGGATTCAGACGTCAATAAAAGCTCAATAGGCCTGAAAACATCGCTTTCCAGCATCTCGAACGCCCTTCGGGTATAAAGTATCCCGCTCAAGGGCTGAAAATCCTGCCCCAGGGAAGGGACTATTTTGTTTTTCGTTACGCTGTCCTTGCGCAGAAGATAATAAAGCGCGATCTGGCGGCGGACGTGCTGTTCACACAAACAGGCGTCATCAGCGTTAAGTGTTTGCTGATAATCCCGGCAGTCAGGCATGCGCGTTTCATACCGTGAGCAATTAGCCCTGAAAATGAATCCCCTGACAGGATCATAATCAAGAACCATTGCCAGCGCTGCGCAGGACCATCTAATAATATATTTTTCAAGAGGAAAGTTTTCGCGTAAAACAAAGGAAGGATAATAGGCGAGAAGCATATCCGCCTTGTCGGTCGGCCCGCGGATATTCCCCGCGCTTCCGGACATATCACCTATACCCGGGAAACCCGCGGGTGACCTTAAGAAACAACACGCGCTATCAACACAAGCGATCCTGTTAGAATTCCCGGCAGTGAAATTTAAACTAATCTCTCTGATCCCACCGTCCGGCAGGATAGCAACAGAATCCAGTTCCTTGACAACAAAGCTTCTGACAGCGTTCAGATCATCTGTAGATATACGGTCAAGATAATACGTGCAAACGACCACTATATCTCCGTTATCCGTAAAAACCAACCTTTCGTCAATAACGGCCCTGCCGGATACTTTCCAATAGATAATTCTATTAACCCGGCGATGCGCCACACTGACTGATTCCATCACTACCGGAGAGGCACCCGCGTTTTTAGCAGCCAATAATGCTTCAATAAGCAAAACAGACCCTACGCCTTGATGCCGATAGGCCGGATCAGTCCACATATACTCTATATACCAATCCTTCCGGTCAATATACCCAACTTCGCGGCCTTCAGAGGTAACCGCGGAAATGCGTTTGGATTTTTCCTTATTTTCATGCCGCAGGACGATCATGACCTCTACAGGAAAAGCTTTTTTGCCGCCGTCGGCCTGCTGAAGTTTACGGTGAATACTTACATCTGTATCGCGTTCCGGGATCAACTCGAAGAACTTTCCGTGGATCCTCTGGGCAAGCAAGAATATCTCCCTGGATCCGGAGCCTCTTTTCAGGCGCTCGAATTCAGCAAAGGCCTTTGGGGTGAAATAAATCCCGCCGGTAGACGGATAAACTCTTTCAGGATGATCAATAGAGATAATATTTTCCTGTTTGACTGCGGCGGTGTCCAGAAAATAAGAAGTTTTCTCATCCTTTCCCTGTAAATAACGTTCGTATAGACAAATACGGGAGATTGGTTTTAGGAATGGGAAATCCTTGCACGTTGCGGACCGGCAAGAATAGATCGAGCACCGCGTGGTTAACCCGAGACCTTTCTCTTTTGAATAAGCAAAAATAAGCTGAAGCGCGGCGCAGCGGAAGGTTTTCTCATAGCATTCAAAGGCGAAATCAAATCCCTGAATACTCTTGGGCGATTGGGCAATAAAAGCGTCCCTGGCAGTGATCCAGGTTCCTTCTCCGTAAACATTCTCCAGCGAACTGTTAATCTCCGGATAAATATGCTTGCCGTTATCAGCAGTGCGCTTCAAGAAACAACACGCCGCGTCAGCGCAGCATTTATCCCTGCCGGGCAGACAAAAGAACGAAAACGGTATTTCCATGGGATTTCCGCCGTCTGCCGCAGATTCTTCCAATATCTCAACTATACCTTTAAACCCGTCAACACGCACCCTTTGCCCATCTTGCAATGTCTGCATAGCTATTTCTGTCTTAATTACCGCCGGTATCTCGTTTTCCCTGGCGGTAATAGCGGTATGCTGCAGGATATTATCCCCGGAATCAGCCACCACGCCTACAGCTACGATAAACAAAGAAGCCCATAAAGGCGTGACTTCCTCGCAAACAATAATATCCCCGGTTTTGACTTTGCTGAAGTCATCCATCGAACGGACAATAACTGCCTTCCCTTCAGCAATACCCTGTGATACCCCTTCGCCATACAGGCATTTCCCGGGTAACGCGGAACTGATAAAACTTTCCGCCTGGCTGTTTTTAGCCACATCCAGCATGGTTATGGTTCTTTTGCCCGGCTGCGCCGATTTGGGAGCTGTTCTTTTACCCAGTGTATGCGGCGGTTGAGTTTTCTTTTGCTTTTCGTAGGCTTCTTTCCTTAAAATTACCAGTTCTCTTGCTTCACCAGTCCCGGATTCCGTCGTTTCCGACAGCATCTTCAGAACTTCCGGGCAGGTAAGGAACAGAATATCCCCGGGTTGTTCCAGAAACTCTTCTCTGACGAACCGTCTGCCTATAGCTAAAAGCAATCTCCTGTATTCCGCTTCAAGGCTCTGTTCGATATAATAATGGTGGTCCTCGACATATTGGATCCCCTTCTGGACCATGCGCAGTTTAAATTCCACCCAAAAACGTTTTAACGGATTAACCTGGGAAATAATACCGGCGAACTTATTTTGACGTTTTACTACAGCTTCCTGTTTCCTTTTTTCAATAAAATCATCGTTCTTGCCGCTTAACTCCATTACCCACCGTATTAATTCCCGGTTGTCTTCACTCCAGTCCGGGTTAGTGATCCTGGTCGAAAATTTGCCGTAAGTATCAACAAACAGGTTGTATTCTCTTATAAACCCTTCCGGTAATCCGGACATATCCATGGCTGTTTTACGTTCCCAGGCGGTTTCCAGCCGCTGTTTCAATTTCCCGCATAAATCCGGGTTTGTTCTCACCGGCCGCGAGAGCATCCAGGCGGCGTCAGTCATATCCGTTGTCACCGTTCTTACCCCTTGGGTCAGATAAATAAAATCGTCTTTCACAAAATATTTCCCCAGGCGCATGGAAAGAAACGCCAGCGCGGCGTCATAATGTATTTCCCAGAATCTCATGCTGATCTCATTAAACCTTCCCAGATATCCGGCTAAAACAGCCGGCGAAGCAATATCAGCCTCGCGATTCATCATGCGCATTACGCGGATATCTTTCTTTACTTCAGGCAGCACGTTCTCCCAGGCATAATACCAGGATGATTTCTTAAAACTGTTCTCAAACTTGTGGAAATACGGGAAAGCGTTCGCCAAACCGATAATCCCCGCGTAGAAGACATTAAACAGCGTCTGCATAACAGCCCTTGATAAGAATTTTATCATCCGCAGGCTGAAAGACTCTGTTTTATACGTTTTATACATAAACCCGTTAAGCTCTTTGAAGCGCACAGTCATCGGGAAATTAATCAGGGCCAGGCGCGTGCCTTCTTCTACGTATTTAAACCGCGATAGCTCCATCGGAGTATATGGCGTGCTTTCCCCGCCCATTAAATAGAGATCCCAGGCATACTGCCTGTCTGATAGAGGACTCCATTTTATCGGGAATGATTTATCCGCCGAGAAAGTAGTTATCCGGCGGGCCTGAAGCAGTATTACTATACCCTTATTCAGGCACCATTCCATATCAACCGGATAACCCAGGCTATGTTCGAGCATTCTTGCTGTCTGGGCTATTTCCAGCTGCTGATCCTCATCGATAGACCAGGCTTTGGCTTTTTGCGCAGGCAGGGTTTTTTTCTGGATCTTCCCGTCCGGCCCGATAGCCGCCATCCAGGTTTTATCCGCTTTACGGCTGCGGTATGTATTAATAGAATGCGAATAATTATCATAACTTATTTCATCGGCAGGAACGCCTTCCGAAACCACTCCGGCGCATGATCCGTATGCGGAAACTATCAATGTCTCAAAAGTATCCCGGGAATAAGGATTAACGCTGAAAGCTATGCCGGAGGCTTCGTCGCAGGGGATCATTTCTTGAATGACAACGCCCATCTTAACGTTTAATACATCCAATCCTTTCTTAAGCCTGTAACTGATCGCCTGCGGATTCCATAGCGAAGCCCAGCAGCCCTTAAGCGCGGTTAAAACCTCTTCTTCAGAAGTCAAATTCGCGAAAGAATCATGCTGCCCGGCAAAAGCATCCATCCCGTCTTCGCCGATGGCGCTGGAACGGACCATGACTGAAGATCCCGCCGCCCCGCACAGATGCCTTTTCTGCAGAGCGGCATAATGAGATACAACCTCATCAGTGATCTCTTCCGGGATCGGCCGCGCCATTATTTCTTTCTTTATGGATTCCGATACCGCTAATATAGCTTCGATATTCCCCGGCTCCCTGCGCGCTCTTTCAAGCGTATCCGCGATAAAATCACGGATTTTTGTTTCTTCCAAGAACTCCTGAAAAACCTCATACGAAACAGCAAACCCCTGAGGGACGTTATACCCTAAATCGATAAGTTTCGCTAAAGACGCCGCTTTCCCGCCAAATCTTGAGACATCAAGTGATTTTTCGAGATCCACAACGTTATCCTCTTTAACGGATATGCCTCCATCGAAACAACAATTATTTCTACCGGCAAACAGCGATTTAAAAACCCCCCGGGTTTTAGCATAATCATAGAACTGCCCAAAGGTCTGGGCGCGAATATCACATCTGGTTTTCTTCAAGGTATCGCTTTCAATCCTTGAAAGATCATAAATAAAACCGGATTTCTTCTCGGTCTTTATCTCCGAAACAACCGGAATGTTGACCGCGTGGTTAAGCCTGTGTTTGAATTTTCGGTGAAAAACCAAACTTTTGGAGGTACTGTCCAAAGTAACACGGGTTTGGCCGTTCTCCTGGGCCATAATTAAGGTTTCTCTAAGTAGTACCGAACCCAGCCCCATTTGCTTTCTCCAATCCGGTTCCACCGCGATCTGATAAATAATACTATCGGCTATCTTCGCGCCCCCGACAATTATGCCAGCGCGGTCCTGGGCAAAAACGATCATCTGCGAATCAATGCCGCATGACTTTATCAAGATCTTCTGCGAACCCGAAAACCTGCCGGAGGCCATATAATCCGGCTTTAGATAAATAGTGTCCACTTTCCGATCTATCTCTTCAGACTGAAACAAAGATACCTTATTGCTCTGATCTATTTCTACAATAAGATTTTTCGTGTGATATATTAGGTTGACTTGCCCCGCTCCGCCATCCGCGCTGTCGATTACCTGGGTAATAGTCACAAAACTGGCGCCTTCTGACTGACAAAAAATCAGAAGATCCTTTAAGACCGCGATAGCCGTTGTTTCATTCCCCCGCAAGGCCCCGTCCACTTTATAGAATATTTCGGCATTGTCCGGGGTCAGGAAAACCGGGTTCAGCCCATGCCGCATAAGGATCAAATCACAAAAGAGTAGCCCGATCCGGTGGTTCCCGTCAGTGAATATCTCTTGGGAGATAATAGCCTGGCAGGCGTATGCCGCTAAATAATAAGCATTTTGTGTTTCGCTTCTTTTTTGCGTATAACAGCTTATCAATCCATTGATCCGCTTCTGTTTATCCAAACCGACAAACCAGGGCTCATCGAATACCCTTTCAGTCTCAAAAATACCGCCCAGTTCTCTTAATGCCTGCAGATACTCCGATTCCCCCTGACCGCGCAGATACTTGTTTACGCAGGCGCAGGCTTTCAAGAAATCATCGATTGATTGATCGGTTATATCCTTATTACACCTGGAGCTGCGCTGCCAATATTCAGTTTTGTAAAAATAACTTGTTTCTTCAAGCGCAGATCTCACCGCGCCGGTATTGATGATCCGCGCCTCACCGCCGTCAGAACTATACGGTTGTCCGTTACTATCCACGTCTTTACTGGCGATATGCGCCGCCAAATTCATAGCTTTTGTATCCTTAAGTTTTATTACCCGAAGGGCATAGCGGATAATATACTGCTCATAAACCTGTTTGATGTTTTCCCACGAATCTCTGTCATAGACCGGATCGAACCGGTATCCCCGGACTTGTTCTCCGGGCAACCCGGAACGTAAAAACTCCTGTTTTTTGGTGACAGCGTGATACAGCGAAGTGTCTTGGACTGAATGAACGTAGCTTTCAAAATATCTCCTGGCATCCGCTCCGGAAACATCTTTAAATCCATCAATAGCCCGGGCCCAGCTTGAAGGTACAACGCTGATCAAACATCCGTTCTCCTTGAGTATCTTATAACTTTGTTCAAACGTACTGATAAAAACGTTGAACGCAGCTTCTTCGGAAATATTACCTGGTTCGGCCCGGCCGTATGGCGGATGAGAAAAAACTTTGTCTATTGACCCGGGAGGAATAAATCTATCGTACGGCTTGGTCGCATCGGCAATTATAAAAGAAGGCCGGGTGAACCTCGGACGGTAAAGAGTTGGGATAAAATCAAACTGTTCGGTAAACGCCTGGAATGTCTCCTTATAGGCATATTTTTGTGAAATATCCATGCCAACCAGGGATTTAGGGCAGAGAAGGCTTAAAAACACTGTAAAATCTCCCCAACCGTTGAATAATTCAAGGTACCTTTCCCCGGATTTTATCAAATGGGCGTCTTTTAATAGGCCAACTTCTTCCAGCGTCTGAATAACCGCTGAACCGGAGATACCCATTGCCCACGGACGTTCTTCCAATGGGACTTCCTGGACATGTCCGAAGTAATATCCAAATCTTTTTCTAGCCCGCAAATATACGCAGGTCCGGTATAAACCGACGACCTCGAAGAATTTACGCGCTTGTTTTTCTACGTACGAATACTCGTCTTCGCTTAGCTTGCCGCGTTGTTTCTCTTCGGATTGTTTAGTAATAAGATACGCCTGGAGGCGGTTATACTCCAGGACAAGAAAGGCAAAACTGCGGGCATAGCGTTTGGATACTAGATCAACATCTTCAATGGGATCAATAATCGCCGTAACTCCGGCTTTACCTGACGCGAGAATACGGTTATTATCCTGATCTCTGTTATTCGAAACAACCGGGAATAACTTCTTATGAATCGCCGGGAAATCGATATCTAAGATATTCACTGCCGTTGCCGGTCCGGCCCGGATACCGCCATCTTTGACGAATATTATATAGTTTGCATCTGGAATTGAGGGAGAGGCGGCCCTAACACCTGCCACGGTAGATGAGAGCCCCTCTTTTCTCCTCAATATTGATTTCATCCCCCCGTCCAGAAATCTTATTGCTTCCGAATTTATAACTTTAATTCCCCGCGCTCTAAACACCTCCAGCGCCCGAAGATGTGCGTTCTCGATTTTATGTCCGGATGTGGCCACGCAATCTTCCAAGACGATCGGAGAATAGCCTCTTTCGCGCAAACCGTAAACCCCGGCGCTGACGCAATTATCCGTAGTAAATCCAGCGACCAGGACAACTTCGGCATTCCCCAGCCATCGCTCTAACCCGTTATCTTTACCGTTATAAGTGAATGACGCCAGAGTATCTTTTCTAATAATCCGCTCCTCCGGTTCCCTCATGTTACCGTAAATACGCACGCGCCATTGCGGATCATTTTCGCCGGTATCCGGGTCGATCATCCGGGGATCATATTCGTTCAACCATTTGGGCTGCACTTCTTTGAATTGCCCGAATTTATAAACAGCTTGGATAAAACATAAAGGTATCCCGTATAACCGGGCTTTCCCCAAAAATGGTATTAACTTTTCTACCGCGTCCTGTATAGGTTTTACTGTCCGTCTTATTCCGTAACCTGCTGCGGGGCTGTTATTGTAAGAGGATTTATCATGGCAAATATCGTTCTCAGCGTCAATAATCAGCATTTTTGTTACAGCCGGATCCACATAAACCGTTTTTCCAACGTCAACATCCCTGCCGCCGTCAACGTTTACCGCATTAGTTTTCGAGTATTCGGAAACACTGAAATACGTGTTTTCATAATTTTCCCTCAGGTTTCCGGCGTCAAAGCCCGTAACCCTATCAAACACAATTTCCCCTTCTTCGCGTAGATTTCCCAACACCAGATCGCTCATCGCCTCGCCAACGTTGGGAACGACCAGGTTCCCATCGGGATAAACAAATAAATACGCCCGAGTTCTTGACTCATTGGAACCAAAAACAGTTTTAAATCTGGCCTTCCCCGCAAGCTCCCGCGAAATCCGAGATTCGATTTCAGCAAACTGCTCATTTGATACTATTAACTCATTCGCCCGAGGCAGAGATTTCCTACGCGGGGAATACTGATAAACTTTCCATGTATCAAACTGAATATCCCTTCCGGATAGATTCTTGCCGATCTCAACAATTTCCTTAATGTTCACCTGGCAGGCCACCGTTCCTATCTTGATCCGGATATCCGGATTTAGCCGTTTCAGGTCACGGATGATATCTTCTAACTCATCAAACCCTATCCCGGAACCGCGGGTAGCCCTTGCCGTGTCTTCTGATACGGCATCGATCGGCAAGGATATCCAGTCAATGAAAGGGGCGCATTCCAATAACTTTTGTTTATTTGTCCCGTTAGAAGAAAGAACCACCGAAAACCCTATTTTCTTCGCGTATTTTATCAGAAAAACCAGGTCGCCGCGGATTGTCGGCTCTCCTCCGGAAATAACAATACCTTTAACTCCCCGGGCTTTTAGACAATCGAATATTCCCAGCCAGAATTCTCCCGGGAGATCTCTCGAGCAGGGATGATCTTTAGGCCCGAAACAAAAAACACAATCCAAGTTACACTTTGCCGTGAGCTCAACATCAACACATTCAGGCAACACCATTGTTTCTCGGACACCGCAGGCAGTATTGGCGTATTCAAAAGACCCCCCGTCTTTCGACGGCCAGATATACTCCTCATTCCTGGAATTCAAATCCGCGACAGCGCGCCACAAGTTACTTATGAATTCCGGATCGCCCACAATATTCTCCGCGACAGGGCCAAGTTCTATTAATCTGTATTTGCGGGATGAAAAATCCAGGAATTCCGGCAGAAAATCCGTGCCTTTTATCTCTCCTGCATATAACAAACCCTCCCGGGTAATATTGTATACGAACCCGAATCCCGGGGAACTGATATGCACAGGTAAGCGGCTGCCGGAATTTATTCTTTCGATCTCGGCCAGGATAACTTCCGCACAGGAGGAATAATCCGGATTAAAATCAACCGAAATATCTATATCTTTACTTCCGGCACTCAAATCCCCCCGTGAAAAACTTCCGGTAAGGAAATACCTGCGGATCACTCCTTTACGCCGGTAATCTTCCAGGATATCTACAGTTTTACGGATAACCGGGGCGACGCTCTTTATTAAATCGTCTTTTTCTTGTGCAATCCATGCGGGACACTTCATCTCAAACCCGGACAGGGGAATTGACCAGCGGTCGTTACTGGATTTCTCAAAACCAAACCTGGAATACAAATCTTCCACATGGCTATTCCTAGCAGTACGGCAATACCAGCCTTCAACGATATGGATATCGCCTTCGCTCAAATACTTTACAACCGCGGCCATAAGCGCGTTTTCTATTGTTAACCCTACGGCGCGGCAGCTAAGGTAAAACCCTTCTATTCCACACTTGATAATATCATTGCCGTATGACACCGATACGATCATTGCCGCGACGATCCCGGCATCGCCGAATTTATCGGCCATCTGCAGAGAATAGACCCGATAGTCCTTGTTTGACAAAATGAACGCCTGCACCTGCTCTTCGGTAAACCGCTTGCCGGTAAGATTAAACTGGTTGGTCCTTTGGGTAAGCTGGGCGATACGCCCGGCGTAAGGGATATTTTCCGCGCCTTCGCGGATAATTGCCTTAAGCCCGAGCGAATTGAGATATTCTTCTTGAGAAGATGTCCGGGCCTTAAGCTGTTCGCGGCTATCACGCGCCCGGTAGAATTCAGCTCTGTGTTTATCCTCCCCGGTAACCGTTCCTTTTATGAAAATACCCTGGAGCTCTTCCACCAGTTGTTTTATTTCAGCGGGATCTGCGGGAAATTGAATAGCCCTGACCATGGGCAAAGATTTGCGGATAAGTTCGATCTCCCTGGGAGAATCATCGACAAATACAAGGCTGTCCAGGCCTATATTCAGTTCCGCGGCGATCTCTTCCAAATTACCATCTTTAGCCAGCCAATTAACCCTGTGGCTGCTAAAATCGCAAACACGCAGCACCATCTCTTTGCGGGCCCAAAACACCTGTTCTACGTCATGCGGGTTATTTTTGCTGGCGAGCGCCAGGATAACCCCGGATTCCCCGAGATATTGGACTGTCTGCTGAAATAATATATGTTCCGCGGTAATCCTGACCCCTTCAACGCCGTCTTCTCCGACAATGCCTTCCCATAAAACCCCGTCGCAATCAACAACAAGGCATTTCGCGACGATCCTGCCGGCTCCAGGATCATTATCAAGTTCGCCGCCGTCGGCCCTGGCCGATCCGAGCCTCATAACGTGATCGTGGTCCATAAACAAAAACACTACAGCGTTAGCAGCGGAAGGCGCGATAAACTCTTGAATATTAGGAAGCAATCCCTCTTCCCAGTGGAGTGTCATCTCCTCTGGAGAACGCGGCTGGGCTTTTGCCCGTTCCTGCGCAAAGCGCCACTGTTTCACATCCGCCAGATCAGCCTCCAAGTAAATCGGGAGATCCACCAAATCACCCGTTGCCCCAACCCGGGGATCCGTGCTTATGGCATAAATACCCTCAAAGATAATTACATCCGCACCACGCAAATCCACTGTCTCAATCACCAACTCTGGCGCGGGAAAACGCACATATTTTACTCTTTCTATCTCAGAATTACCCAGTTTTGCCTGTACCAGAAAGAACCTGGCTTCATCATTCCGGAAATGGCGAGGATCAAGCTGCGTACCTAAAGCCGCTCTCTGCTCTTTATCCTTCATGAAATCGTCGAATCCGATAAGCAAAACCTTCAGCCCGGATCCGATCAATGCCGTTTGTAATTTCTGGGCGAGAGTGCTTTTACCCACTCCGGAATAACCGCCGATGCCGATAATATACGGACGGGTAAATTGCGCCGTACGATAATACTCAATCACCATCTTAACCAGCTCTTCAATGGAAATCTCAGGCATAAACGCGTCTTTGCCCCCATCCGAATATTCCATTTCGCAGGAATTACACCGCTTGCTCCGGGCATAAGGTTTGATCACGTTCTCATGAAGCCATTTCACCTGGTCTTGGCTCAAGTATTTGTTTTGGGAAAGGTCGATCCTGATATCATTTACGATCAATTTTTTACGGATGACGCCCGCCAGACCTTCAACATATTGATCCGTATTCTCATCTTTTGCCGAACTATTGAGACGTCTATTCTGTTCGGCGACCTCAACCTGGCGCAAACCATCCACCAAGGGGATAAGTTCTTCTGCGACTAATCTCTTAAATTCCCGGTCTGAGCCGACAAGCAGCCCTAGGCGGCAATAAAGCTTACACATCCTTTCCGCCACTGTTTCAAACCCCGTCTTATTAAAAGTCTTGCCGCCGTCTTTATTCTGGTTTTTATCTTCTCCGGCGGAAAGGATCCTGCTTAACGCTTCCAGGGCAGCTACGCGGACAGATTTATCATTGTCATTCAAGGCTCTGAGCAGAAAAGTTATTGCCTGAGCGCCTTCTATAGCAACTACAGCCTGCAGTATCCTGATACGGGCGGGCGACGCGCTGTTCTGAAAAGCTACTACCAGAGGTCGAACCGCGGGCTTGCCGGTATTTACCAGGGCATTGAACGCCTCGGAAGAAACAGTATAACTCTCATCT
>Ga0074199_1000394_pt1 | contig 73785 bp, 48 predicted proteins | sample EPASupsiteSAE347_FD_64528 | JGI IMG/M metagenome (GOLD analysis project Ga0074199, IMG submission 64528) | Bioremediated contaminated groundwater from EPA Superfund site, New Mexico - Sample SAE3-47 | ecosystem: Environmental > Aquatic > Deep subsurface > Groundwater > Contaminated ... | reverse complement strand
CAATGAGCCTTAAAAGATTTAATGATCATTTGATAATGAATAAATCTAAAGGAGATGATCTAATAGATATTTCTCCGGAAATTTCAAAAAAGGATATTGAAGTAACCGTCAATAACAAGTTGGTTAAAATTCTTGAAGTAAATAAAGTCAGAGAAAAAGCAAATAATACTCAATCAATTATTGGCTATTTAATTCAAATCGAAATACCAAAATTATCTTTGCCTTTTGAAACTGCTCGAATTAGTTTGGTCGTAAATGACAATGTAACAAAAGAGAAAGGGGAAGCTCTTCTCTTTTGGAATTTCAAATAGTAATATAGATACTTTATAAGGACCAGAGGTGAAGCATGACCAACCTTTTTGATATTAAGCGCCTATTACCTATTTAAAGGCAAATGCTGCCGATTTGTTAAAGCACATAAATAAAACTCATCATCCAATAATTAGTTCAAATGGAACAGAATTTACTTTTTGCACTTCAAGGTATTATATTCGATTTAAGATGTCAAAATTATCTTTACTATAGCAAATTTCACAAAATGCTTATCAACATCTGGGGCTCATTGGTCTTAATCCGGCTTTTGAAGGGAAAAAATTATTGTCAAAGACTTGCTGAGCAGAAGCCTTATAAGCATGCCAAGTTCCGGAACTTATACGAATATCGAATCCATAAACATGGCCGGTAAAGTTGCTCAACAAAGGCTGAATATGAAACCCTATTGGAAAAATATGTAACTGAGCTTGCGGTTGCAACAAGTGCTGAAGCAATAGTCGTGGGAAAAACCAATATCGCATTGGTTAAATGCTCTGAAAAAGTTCCGGTTCAACAAGCGGAAACCATTTTCAAAAAGTTGTGTGTTTATAATTGTTTTAGAAAAATCCCAAAAGGGGCCTGCGTTTGTCCCGAGCTTGGCTGCACGGCAATCGCACGAAAAATCGACAAATTCCATTCAGTTCACGGTAGATTACGCTTCGGCAATGGCTTGCTAATCTCCCCTACAATCGGCTCTCGGTAATGATTTCGTCAATTTCATGCGTTTGCCTCGAGCTTCGCTGAAATCTTTGACCCACGCGGTGGTTCCATGGTAACGTAGATTTTCTTCAAAACAGCAGGAGGTTTTCGATGTCCGAGGTAATGACGAACAATCAGGAAATGAGCGATGTTACGGCTATGGCCGAAATCAAGAAAGCCCGAGAAGAAATTCTGCGTGAAATAGGCAAAGTTTTTATCGGCCAGGAAAAGGTTGTCGAGGAAGTTCTATACGCTCTTTTCGCCAAAGGACACGTGCTGTTGATCGGTGTTCCCGGTTTGGGAAAAACCCTTCTCGTCAACTCCCTGGCACAACTTCTCGATTTGAAGTTCAGACGCATTCAATTTACTCCCGATCTGATGCCATCGGACATCACCGGCACCGAAATACTCGAAGAAGATCAGACGACCAAGGAAAGGCGCTTCCGATTCGTGGAAGGGCCTTTGTTTACGCAAATTCTGTTGGCCGACGAAATCAACCGCACTCCTCCGAAAACACAAGCCGCCCTCTTGCAGGCAATGCAGGAGCGAAAAGTGACCAGCGGTGGCAAGACATTTCCTCTTGCCGAACCTTTCTTTGTTTTGGCGACGCAAAATCCCATCGAACAGGAAGGAACCTACCCGCTTCCGGAGGCTCAACTCGATCGGTTCATGTTCAACATCCGGATCGATTATCCGCCGCATGAAGATGAAGTCACCATGGTAAAAGCCACCACATCAGGCGTTGAACCGCATCTTTCATCGGTCATTTCACGTGAGCGAATTCTCGAACTGCAGGAAATCGTCAGACGCGTTCCCGTTTCTGACAGAGTGATTCAATACGCGGTCTCAATCTCGGAAACCACCCGCCCTAATCAGGAAAAAAGTCCGCAGTTCACCAACGATTTCATCACATGGGGAGCCGGCCCCAGAGCGAGCCAGTATTTGATTTTGGGGGGAAAGGCGCGAGCGGTGCTTCAAGGCCGTTACTACGTGGCTTGTGAAGACATCCGGGCGTTGGCTTACGCCGTCCTTCGACACCGCGTAATGCTGAACTTCAACGCGGAAGCCGAAGGAATTACATCCGATTCGATCATCGATCGCATTCTCAAGGCGGTTCCGGAGCCGAGGGGTTAGGATTTACCGATTTTGATTAAGGAACATTGATTTTCAATGGTTGAAAAAACCCGACGTATTTCACGTTTTCTCGATCCCCGGCTTTTGGCTTCCCTGACGTCTCTTGAGATCAAAGCAAGAAGCATCGTCGAAGGATTCGTTTCGGGACTTCATAAAAGCCCATTCAAAGGTTTCAACGTCGAATTCGCCGAATACCGCCAATATGTTCCCGGGGATTCCCTGAAAGACATCGATTGGAAAGTCTATGCGCGTACCGACAAATATTATATCAAGGAACATGAAGAAGAAACCAATCTGTCCGGATATCTGATACTCGATACAAGCGGGTCCATGTCTTATAAAGGCGAAGGTATACTCTCAAAACTCGATTACTCGGCAACGTTGGCGGCCTCCCTGGCATATCTGATGCTGCGACAGCAGGATTCCGTAGGTCTGGTCACCTTTGCGGAAGGCGTCCGCAAGATCATCAGACCGAAAACCGGAATGGCGCATCTTAAGGCTATTTGCGCGGAACTCGAATCGACGGTTCCGGGAGGCACGACCGATATCGGCGACACGCTGGATAGAGTCGCCGAGACGATGCGAAAACGGGGAATTCTGATAATATTTTCCGATTTGATGGACAGCGCGGAAACCATCATTTCCAAAGCCCGCCAGCTTCGCACCAGAAAGCATGAAATAGTATTGTTCCACGTTCTGGATCACCATGAACTGCTTTTTCCCTTCGATGATACGACTTTATTCAGGGATCTCGAAGACAAAAGTGAAATCATCACCGACGCTTTTTCGCTACGCCGTGAGTATCTACGGCGAATGCAACAGTTCATTGCCGCTTTTCAGTCGGCACTGCGGAAATCAGGAATCGATTATCTGTTGGCCGATACCTCACGACCGCTCGAAGCCAGCTTGCGAACCTTTTTTACTAAACGACAGGCGATAGGAGCGAGGATAGCTTAGATATGCCTTTTTCATTCGGCCATCCTTGGTTCTTGTTGGGCGGTTTGTCGATCGCCGTTCCGATCTATCTTCACCTTTATTATCGCAAAAAACCGGTTCCAAAAGATTTTCCCAGCCTGCGACTTATTCGCCTATCGGTAGAAGCTATTATCCGACGCATGAAATTACGAAACCTCTTGATACTTGCGTTGAGAATTCTTATTTTGACTTTACTGACGCTTGCTTTCGCGAAGCCTTTTCTCGGCAGTCTTTTCGGCACAACCGCACCTTCGGGAGCTCCCGCGGCTTTTGTCGTCATTCTTGACAACTCGCTGTCAATGGGCGCATCCCATCAGGGAATTTCCCTTTTCAATTCAGCCAAGGCCAAGGCACTGGAAGTCCTGGACAAGATGGGGCCATATGATAAAGCCGCCGTGATTCTTCTCAACGACCCCGGAACCATGCTTTTTTCACAGCTTACCTGGGACAAGTCCGAATTGAAGGAGGCGGTCCGCAATGTCCCTCTCAGCGCGGCCGGAACGAATATATTCGGAGCATTGAACCCGGCGCTGAAGCTTCTTGCCCCGGTTAAAAATTTCAAACGCTCGATTTATCTCATCACGGATATGACGAATTCCTCATGGAAGCCCTTTCTGACTACTTACGACCTTTCCGCAATCGACAAATCTCTTGATTTGGTTCTGATTCCCATCGGCGAGGGGATACCGCCGAATGTGGCTGTTACCGAACTTGGAATAGAATCTCCGTTGGTGCTGAAAGACCGACCAACTCCGATGTGGGCGACAATCGCCAATTACTCGATCAGGCCGCAAAAAACCCGCCTTTCGGTTTTTATAGAGGACGACAAGAAACACGATATTTCGATCGATTTGCAGCCCAATGACAAAAAGCGCGTAACTTTTTCATGCGAATTTAAAAGCGAAGGTGTTGCTCACGTAAGAGCCGCATTACCGACTGATTCGTTATCGCAGGATGACACACGACATCTCGCCGTCAAGGTGATGGCGCCCCAAAAAGTTCTGATCATTAAACCGCCCCCCGATAGAGAAGGAAATATTACGAAAGAAGATCTTTTTCTGCGTTTCGCCCTTAACCCCTTGAATCGCTCTCAAGGAGCGACTTTCAACGTTGAGAGCCGCTATGTCGATGAAACCGTTTCTCTCGAACTTACACGCTACAGTGCGATTTTCCTGGTAAATCAACGCGATCTTCCGGAGCCTTTCGTAAACAACCTGACTTCCTTTGTTTTGGGCGGAGGAAACCTGATCATTTTCTGTGGTTCCCGCGTCGATCCGGAATGGTACAATGCCAATCTTATTGATAAACTAGGAGGAAAATATTTACTGCCGGCTCGCGTATTCAAGCGCGTGGGAAATGCAGTCAGCAAGTCGGTGGCTTATCAACTGACCGATTTGGATACCGGTCATCCGGCATTCAAAATTTTCGGAACCGACGGCAACGGCGATCCCGGAAAAGCCCAGGTTTATGAATTCTTTCAGGTTAAACCCGACTCCTCGGCATTGGTATTGGCACGATTAAGCCACGGATTACCGGGGATTTTAGAGGAAAAACGCGGCCAAGGCCGGGTTCTCTTCGTTGCTTTTACAGCCGACACCGCTTGGACGAACTGGCCGCTCAAACCGACATTTCTGCCCTTCATTCATCAATCCATAATAGGTATGCTGAAAAAGCAGGGTTTGAATTCCGATTCCATCCTTCCCGGTACACCGGTGTCGATTCTGCTGCAGGAAGAGGGACTGAAAAAAGTCGAACTCACGCCGCCGCATGGTCCGGCACAGGAACTTCCGATCAGAAAGGAAGGGGAAGGTTTGATTCACTTTTCCACGGTTTTGACCGATCAGCCCGGTTTTTATAAATTGTCGATCGAAAGAAGTTCTGGAATCCAAACCGAAGCGTTCACAGTCAACCCTCCGCCCGAAGAAAGCGATTTGGATCGAATGGAAATTAGAAAGGTTCCAAGATTCATCGCGATTAAACATACTCCCGGTGGAACCCAAACGCTGGGCGATAAAGTAGCATTAGTCAGGGAAGGCAGCGAAATGGGAATAAGCCTCTTGTGGATTTTACTGATAGCCGCATTCCTTGAAACGCTTGTCGCCAACCTGTCAACGGAAGTCGGGAAAAAGGGATTTTCATGACAGCTTTTCTAAAGTTCCTGGGATTCGACTTCGCGCCTATTCAAACAATTGAAGCAATGCGCATCAGCCTAAGCTGGGGTTGGGCCGGGCTTGTTCTAATCTCATTGTTCCTATTGCCGTTGTTCGTCTATATATACAAAGCCGAAGGCAAACCGCTCTCGCCGGTTTTGAAAGGCGTTTTACTCGGACTCAGACTGGCGTTTGTTTTAGCGATCCTGAGCCTATTGGCAGGTTTGAAGTTGTCGATTACCGGATGGATACCTCAAAAAAATAAAATCGCCGTACTTTTTGATTCTTCACGAAGCATGGGCATCAAAGAGGAAGGAGCGACAAGAATCGATCGCGTTAGAGACGCCCTCGTAAATGCGGACTTTCTTCGTCGTCTGGAAAAGCATACGGGAATCGCCCCCGCGCTGTTCTCCTTTTCAGGATCGGCCGCGCCGCTTTCCAGGGAAGATATTTCCTCATTTTCGATTATCCCTGACGGAAATCAAACCAACCTGACCAAAGTGATTTCCGAAATAGGGTTGAATCTTGGTGAAGGAAACTTGCTGGGAATTATCCTATTTACCGACGGGGCTTACAATCAAGGCGACAATCCGCTTCAGGCTCTTTCCTCCTTTAAAACACCGTTATATTTTCTCGGCGCCGGGAAAACCGGAAAGACAAAGGATTTGGCGATAGCTCTCGAACGACCACCTACTCTCGGTTTTCTCAATTCCCGCATCAGAATTCTCGGAGAACTCAAAGCCTTTCAAGTAGCGACCGATTCCATTCAAATCGAGGTCAAAAAAGACGGAAAGCGCGTGGAAAACGTTAAAGTAGCCTTTCCACCCGATCAAAAACGCGCTTCTTTCGCGATCAACGTTCCCTGCGATACGGAAGGAACATTCGCATACGGTTTATCCATTCCCCGAATAGAAGGAGAATTAACTTACGAAAACAATGACGTCGGATTCCTGATGAAAGTTGTTAAGGAACGACTCAAAATTCTGGCTTTGGTGAATTCACCCAATTGGGAACAATCCTTCATCAAGGCTGCTGTGAAAAGCGATCCCAACGCCCACTACAATTCCTGGACAAAAATCACCGACGATCGATGGATTAAATCCGAGGACTCCGTGCTGCAAAAACCGGTTTCCAATCCGGATTTCAAAAGCGATATCGAAGATACGGATGTCTTAATATTAGCCGGTGTTCCTGAAAAATTCCTTAGTTCCAATGCCGAAGCCATCTTGAAGAGGATTGAGATCGGCAAACTCGGCGTATTCATTTTACCGGCTTCCAAAGGTTATTCCGAGTTGGGTTACATCGGATCGACCCTCGCAAGACTTTTTCCGGTCGATCTTTTCGGCGAAGCCTGGTCCGGAATATCATGCAACTTGGTTCTTCCGGTCCGGGATAACCCCTACGGCTTTCTAAGGCTTCTTGACGATCCGATCGAAAACCAGGATTTTTTCAGAACTCTACCCAAATTTGAAGGCTTGTTCACTTATCCGAAGGTCAAGGCCGGCGCCGAAGTATTGCTCTCAACCTCTTTGGAAAAACCCGGCGGACAGGCTCCGGGCTTTTTACATCAGAGAATCGGTCAAGGCAACGTGGTAATGTTGCTGGGCGGTCCGCTGTGGCCGATAGGCTTCAAATTGGTGCCGACCGATAAAACCATCAAGCCGTTTACGGCGTTTATACTGAACACGATGAAATGGCTTGCCAATCGGAAAGAAGATGCACAAGTGACTTTGGAACTTCCCTCCTCCCGAGGGTTTGTGGGGCAACCTTTGACGCTGAGGGTTTGGGTCACCGACAACAAAAGACAAGCCGTCGATTCCGCGCAAGTGACGGCCAATATAACCTCGAAAGAAGGTGAGCCGGTTTCCTTGAGTTTTATCGGAACATCGGAAAGAGGCTGTTACGAATCGACTTTTATTCCGCCGCGACGCGGATTGTTCGATGTCAATATCGCGGTTTCATTTCAAGGACAAGCGATGGGAGAAGCCAAAGGACAAATACTCGTCGAGTTTCCCACGGTCGAATTTGACGATCCTGAAGTAAGAACGGATCTAATGTCAAAGTTGGCCAGTTTTTCACATGGCGCCTATCTACCCGTAGAAAAGACCGGCGATCTTTTGTCGTCGATCAATCCGACTCCCGGACAAAAGCAGGAATCAAAAACCCTTGAGGTCAGGGACAGCGGCATTGTTTTATTGTTTCTGTTGCTGATCCCATTGTTGGAATGGGTAATTAGAAGAATAAAGGGATTCAGTTGATGCGCGGAATGATTCGACATATTCCCAGTGTCCATGAAAAAACAGCTCTACTTATTATTAATTGTTTTTTCTTCGGACTCTTATGTACTTTGAGAAAAAAAATCGGTTCGGTTATTTTTGCCCAAGGCCTTTGTCTTGCGATTCTTTTGCTCATTCCGATTTCCGGAAGCGCCGAATGGGGAACTGTGCAGATTCCCAGGATTCAATACGGCGGCGGCGGAGATTGGTATACCGATCCGACATCGATTCCTAATCTTCTTAAAGCCGCTTCTGAAAAGCTAAATATACCCACAAGACCGGAGAATATCGCTATTAAGATTTCCGATGCCGATCTTTTCAATTATCCCATGATTTATCTCACCGGCCATGGAAACGTAAAATTTGAGGATTACGAAGTAAACCGCCTTTTAACTTATCTTGATAACGGCGGATTTTTATGGGTCGACGATTGCTACGGAATTGACAAGAGTATCAGGCGGGAGATGAGAAAACTTTATCCCGATAAAGAGCTGACGCTGTTGCCTTTAGATCATCCCATTTATCATATGGTATATGAATTGCCGAAAGGTATTCCGAAAATCCACGAGCATGATGGTAAACCCCCTGAAAGTTATGGTATATTCAATAAAGGTCGCATGGTTGTTCTTTATACGCATGAAACCGATATCGGTTGCGGCCTCGAAGATGTCGGTGTTCACAAGGAAGACTCCCCTGAAATCAGGGAACAGGCCATGAAAATGGCGCTGAATATCCTGGTTTTTGTGATGGCGCAATGAAAGAAAACCTTAACCAACGTGAATTGATCGAACTTCTTTCCTCATATCCCGACGAAAGTCGGCGATTGACGGAAAAGCTGAATTATTATGGGCGTAATCGGCAAACCAAGGTATTCTTTTCCCGAATCGCTTGGGGCTTGGTTTCACTTGTCAGTGTTCTGCTGATTTTTCTGCTTGTCGAACGAACACCCATTCAGTCTGAGTTCCTGAGATTAGTCGCATCGTTGTTTTTTTACGGCTGCGGTTGTTGGTGGATTTTCCTCGCGTTTCGGTCTTTTACCCAACCGCCTACCGATATCGAATTGTCCGTAGAAATTGAAGCGGTTTCTCCAAAATTTCTTTCCTCCCTATCGAGTGCCGTCGAATTCAATGAAACCGTCTCCGCGCCGGGAACTTCGAGTGCTCTCAGAAAACTTACCGTTTCCTTCGCTTCATTGGCGTTAACCGAACTTGACACTACGACCGCGCTTAAAAAGTTTTCACGGCGCAAATCCTTTTTTTCACTTCTTTGCGTGGGCCTATTGATATGGATCTGGTATTCCATTTCTCCCCTTGAGGTGCGAAAAGGCTTGGAAAGGATCATTAAACCGTTCGCGGATATTTCGGCTTTTTCCCCTCTTGTGATCAATATTTGGCCTGGAAACAGGCTGGTGGCTCGTGGAGAAAATGTTCAGATCATGGCGATCCCCAATCAACCCATGGACCACGACCCGGTGTTGACGCTGTTTTCCTCGGGTTCCTCCGAAGGCAAAGCCACGGAAATGTATCCTGATGAAACCGCATCCAGATCCCGCTATATTTACACGTTAACCGGGCTTCAAGAAACGATCGATTACCAGGTTTCCTCGGATAAGTTCATTTCGGAACGTTTTTCGATTAAAGTCGTTCCTAGGCCGGAAATAAAGCATCTGTTCCTGACTCTCCACCATCCGGCCTATCTGGCTACCGAACCGCAGAAACTTCCCGACGGGGTTGGAGATTGCCGGATAATCAAAGGGTCTAGGGTTGATATTGAAGGGCAGGCAGCCCAGCGGATCAAATTCGCCGAAATTTCTTTCGAACCCGGAGCGACGATGACTTGCGAAATCGCTCAGGGAGATCGTTTTAAAACATCAGTTGAAATTGCAACGACCACCAGGTATGCGATTCAGATCACCAACGAATTTGACCTGAAAAATATCAATCCGGTCCGATATCAAATTTCCGCGATTACAGACGCTTCGCCTTCGGTGAATATACTAAAACCGGCGGCTGATTTGCCTTTTCCAAAATCGAAAAGACTCGATCTTAAAGTTGAAGCAAAAGACGATTTCGGCATAGTCTCGGTTATTTTGTATTATTCGATCGGAGATCGCAGCCATTTTATTCCCATGAACATGAAAGCCGATTTTTCTCCAATGAGAGAATTTGAAGTTGAATATCCCTGGATGCTTGATACGGTCGCGGTAGAACCGGGAACGCAGATCAATTATTTCGTTAAGGCCGAAGATGCCATGAAACCGCATCCGCAGTGGGCGACAACGCCCACATACAAAGTCAACATGCCCTCGATGTACGACATCTACAAAGGATCTGAAGAGACGCATCAGGAAGTGTCCGACAAACTCAAGGAAGTATACGAAGCTCAGAAATTAAGACGCCAATCTTTGATGAAGGCTTTTGAAGAGATCAAACATGAAGGAAAGCTCGATTACAATACGGAAAAGGAAATTGAAAAAGCCGTTGAGGAAGGCGAGCAAAGAGAGAAGCAAGGCCAGGAAATCCTGGAAAAATTCCAGAAACTGCAGGAAAACCTGAAGGAAAATCCCCTTTCTTCGCCGGATGCCCTCGAAAAGCTGCAAAAGGTCAATGAATTGTTGAACGACGTATTGGACGATGAAGCAAAAAGATTGATGAAGCAACTGCGCGAATCGATGAATTCCATGAAGCTTGACCCTAAAGATATGGAAAAATTCGAGCAAGCCTTTAAAATGGATGAATATCTAAAGAAACTCGATCGCACCGTTGAGTTGCTGCAACAATTAAAAGACGCCATGAAACTTAATTCCCTTGGAAACGCTCTTCAGGATCTCCAAAAACGCCAAGAACGCATAGCCTCGGAGACCGCCGCTCTCGAAGAAAAAACAAAGAACGCGGACATGCAAAACAATGCTATTGCTTCCGATTCTCAAGCTCTGGAAGATGCGGAGAAAATGAAAGATCTTACCCGGCAACAAGAGCAAATACAGAAAGCTCTTCAACGACTCAACGAGCGCATAGCTTCGGAAACCGCTGCTCTTGAAGAAAAAATGAAAGAATTGAAAGCACAAGAAAAAGCGGCATCGGACGAACTTGAAAAACAAAAAAATAGTTCGGCTTCCGATTCTCAAAATCTCGAAATTGCCAACAAAATAAAAGATCTGGCACAACAGCAAGAAAAGATAAAAGAAGAGTTGAAAAGACTTCAAGACCGCGTGGCTTCGGAAACTGTGGCGCTCGAAGAAAAAATGAAAAATTTGCAGGATCAAGAAAAGGCGATGGCCGACAAACAAAACGAACAGGACAACGCCCAAGCTTCCGACTCTCAAAGCCTTGAAGATAAGGCGAAAATGAAAGACCTTGCCAAACAACAGGAGAAAATCAAGGAAGAATTACTCGATCTTCAAAAGCAAGCGCAAGAATTGGCTGAAAAAAAGCCGACTGAAGGAGAACAAGAAGATCCAACAAAAGAAGACGTCAAAAACATCCGAGATAAAATGAAGCAGGAAGATTTTCCGAAGACATCCGATCAAATCAAAAAGGATCTTCAAAACAACAAGCTTTCCGAAGCCCAAAAGAACCAGCAAAAAATGCTGCATTTTTTACGTTCGCTCGCCAAGGAAGGACAAAAAATCTGCAACTCTTGTTCGGGCGGGGAAACGCCTCAACTTGATCTCTCACGTTTCGTCCGCAAGGCCATTAATGTTTCCCGCGATCAAGAACGTCTTCTGATTCAAACCGACGGCATGCCGAGTCGTTTCATGCGCGGTCAGAAGCCGGCAATAGAAGGAATAATCGATGAATGTTCCATGCTTCAACTCCTCGTAAAAAGACAAGGTCAAGACCTTGAAGATGCCCTCGAAACACTTGTCAAATCAAGCTTTTCAGTTAATCCGCAAATCCTTGATCCGCTGAAAGGCGTTCAAGAGATTTTTTCGAGCATCGTAAAAGATCTTGAAGATCGTGCCATAGGGAAGGCTCGGCAAGAACAGCGGGATATAATAAGAAGGTTTAATCTCCTCGCCATTGAACTTATGAAGGCGCAAGATCAGTCTCAATCTCAAAGCTCCGCGATGAATCCGCAAAACGCCCTTCAGCAATTCAAGCAACTTACCCGCCGTCAATTAAGCTTGTACCAGCAATCCATGAAAAATCAAATGTCGCCTATCGATCAAAAACTCATGGAGCAAATGCGGCAAATGGCCATGGAACAAAAAAGAATACGTGAATCGCTCGATCGGTTGATGCGCGAGGGAAAACAGCAAATGCAAACCTTGGGGCGCATGGAAGATGTCATGAAAGACATGGAAGATCTCGATACCAAAATTCTTGATCCCAAGTTCCGCAAGGAAGTGGCTGAGAAGCAAAAAGCGATTTACGATCGAATGCTGAAAGCGCAAAAGTCTATTCGAAATCGCGATGAGGAAAAGGAAGAAAGAAAAGCGGAAAAAGCACGCGAAATCATCCAGATAAATTCGGAACAGCCTTTGCCTTCACAAGGCTCGGATACGAGAGATCTTTCAAAAAATTATCTTGGTGAAATGAAAGATGAATATCCAAAAGCATACGAACCATTGTTGCAGGATTATTTCAAATCTCTCAATCTATACGGCGAGAATAATTAGAGTGCGGCACGGATATAAAAAATGACGACTCGATTTGTTGAATTAATAAAACATTCCGCGATATTGGCGACTTTGATTTTTTGTCTCTCGTTTTCAGAACATGAAATATGTCAAAGTTTCGCCCAAGAACTGAACAATCAAAACAATGCGCTTTTTCTTTTCAACGAAGGCCTCAATCAATACAACTATCGCCGACTACGTATTGCAAAAGAGAAGTTTGAAGAAATTTTAAAGAAATATCCGAAACATCCTATTACAATAAAAGCGAAGATCGAGCTTGCGAAAGTCTACAAAGATCTCAAGGAATTCGATCGGGCCGTTGAACTGTTGAACTCCGTTTTGGAATCGAAAGAACCCGACACCGAAACCCTTACCGCCCGCGAATTGCTTATTTCTCTGTTGTTCGAACTCCAACGATTCAAGGCCGGTACCGAACTACTCGAAAAATTGTGGAAAGAAAATCCCTCGGATTCTCAAGTTGGTCGTAATCTCGCAAAATTTTATCTGCAATCCGGCCGTATGGATGAAGCTAAAGTTGTACTCGAAGGCATCCTGGAGCGCACTACGCGACGCGATGTATTTGAGGACTTGCTTGGTCTTGCCGTCAAAACCGGTCAAGTTGAATCGCTCTTGTCAACGATCGAGCAACGAAAAGCCAGATATCGAACCGTCGACTACGTGGATTTCGTTACGGATTGTCTTTTGGCGATGAAGCAAGATGAAAAAGCCGCGAATACGATCAGAGAATACCCTGAAGCCAGATTCAGCCTGCCCCTGCTGAAAAAACTCGCGCGAATCGATCTTTCGCGCAACGAACACGCGAAAGCCCTGGAATCATTTCAACGCATAGCTAAAATAATGCCAATGGATTGGGAAAATTGCAAAGCAATCGGCCATTGCCTTTTCCTTTTGGGTAAAAAGAATGAAGCAATGGAAACATGGAACAGATGGAGACGTACCCGTAGCGGGACTGAAGGATACCAGGAATACACGGCGGTTTTGATTGAACACCGGCTTTACGAAGAAGCGTTGGCCGTTTCCGGCGAAGCCCGCGTGGAACTCGGAAATCCCACGTATTTCGCCGAAGAAAGAGCCGGAATACTCGAAGCTCTCGGACGCCCCGACGAAGCACTCGAAGAATATTTCGTCTCGATGGCCAACGGTATTTTTAAAATCGATATTTTCGATAAGCTTTTCAAAAGTCAGTCGCCCAAATTCGATTTCAAGCGACGGCTTAAAGATGCTCTCCAATCTCGAGACAATTCCTCGTTGGAAAAAGCCTTTCTTGAAATTCATTTTCGGGAAAGCGAGCTTCAATCCATTCCTCATATAACAGCTTTCCGATTGACCCATCCGATGTTCGATGACATCCTTTATGAGCGCATTCGCCAAGATATTTTTGCCAATCCTTCGGAATATCTTCATAAGCTAATCATCGCTTTGGTTCAAAACGATCGAACCTCGACGCTTGCCTTCAAGCTCGCCTCCATCCTTCTTCAAGTTCCGGATCAGGAACCCGGCCAAGCAAGCGAAACGCTCTATGAAGTCGAAAAAACCGTGAACATCGAGCCCTGCCCGGATATTTCCCTGAAAATAAAAGTTCTGGTCGAACTGGCGCGGTTTACATACGAACAATTTTCCGATTTCCGCAAAGCCCTCAAATTTCTTGATGACGGAGTCAATCCGGCTTTCATGCAAACCTTTCCGGCCGCTTACTTTGACGGTCTTCTCCTATTGATGAGACTCAAAGCATATTTGGGAGATTTCCCTGCCGCCGATGCCGCACTGCAAAAGGCCGCCAAGCTTGTAACACAAAATAAACCGTCGAATTCCAGACAAATTTCATCTCCCGTTGAGATCATTGACGAGGGCCTAATGACGGATATGAATTATGAAGTTTCCGATCAAGACGTCGGCTTTTCTCCGACGGCGCTCGAAGATGGAAGAGGCCGGCTGCTGTATGAAGAAGCGTGGCTGGAGGCGCAAAAAAGCAATTTTATCGAAGCATTGGAAAAACTCAAAAAACTGACTCTGGAAGAACCCGGCTCTTTCTGGGTTAATGACGGATTAAACCTGGCACTCGTTTTAACAATGGGTTCCATGGGAAGCCTCGATCATTTGAAAAATTATATGCAGGCTGAAAGAAACTTCGCGACCGGTAGCGTCGCTCTTGCCGTCGATCAAATGCGGAAAATTTCCGAGCTGGCTTCGGGAACACCGCTTGATTTGGACGCCAGAGCTCAATTACTATTAATGTCCGAAAAAATTGAAGACCCCGCGTCTCTTTCCAAACCGCTCGATCTTTTCATACGAAAAAATCCCAACCACTGGACGATTCCTGATTTGATGATGCTGCAATGGCGATTGATGCGCCGCATGCATTCGGATTCAGGAGCGATCGTCGATCTTCTGAAAGATTTTACCGACAGGTTCCCCGGAGACCTGCGCTGTCGGCGGGTTAAAAGTGAGATCGCGAACATAGTAAAGGGAAAAAAATAAGAAATGTTATGAGAACACGCGCAACTTGCACGAATAGTTATTTCTATTTCTACCGCAAAGTCTGTCAGATATTGGCGTTTTGTGTGGTTTTTGCCATTCCCGTCACCGCCTTTGCCGCTAAAATTTTAATACCAATGGATGATGAACAAACGGATCATCTTCGGGCGTATGGACTTGCTTATTTTGCCCTGGATAAAGCCGGTGTCGACGTCGAATGGCTTCTGAACTATCGTTGCGGGTCCTTTGTAACCGACGACATTCCGATCATTCAAAATCGGGCAAAAGAAGTCGGCGTCAGGTTTGAAATGGTTGATGACGGAAAAATAGCCCAGATCTACGCGAAAATAGAAGATGAAAACATGGAGAGGGTTTTACTCGAGAAAGCTCCCAAAGTCGGCGTTTATACGCCTGATTACTCGGAACCTTGGGATGACGCCGTTACATTGGTTTTAGAATATGCCCAAATTCCTTTCGATAAATTTTACGACAAGGAAATTCTTGATGGTACGATCGCCAAATTCGATTGGATACATCTGCATCATGAAGATTTTACGGGTCAATTCGGCAAGTTCTACAGCTCATTCCGTTTTGCCGACTGGTACCGAAAACAAGTGACAATGGGCCAGCTCGATGCCCAAAAGCTTGGATTTAAAAGAGTTGCGGAGTTGAAGCTCGCCGTAGCGCGTGGAATAAAGAAATTCGTACTCGAAGGCGGGTTTTTATTCGCGATGTGCTCCGCCGTCGACTCGCTTGACGTGGCTCTTTCCGCCAACGGCACGGATATCATCGCCTCCGAAATTGACGGAGATCCTATCGATTCATTATACGAATCCAAGATCGATTATTCTCAAACCTTCGCCTTTACCGGCTACAAGCTGATTACGGACCCGATGATCTATGAATTCTCGGACATCGACGTATCCAACAACTACATGGGAGACGCGGGAACGTTCAAACTTTTCGAATTCTCGGCCAAGGTTGATCCCATTCCTACGATGTTGACGCAGAATCATCGGAACGTGATCGACGGCTTTTTCGGGCAAACGACGGCATTTCGGAAAACTCTTCTCAAGCCTTCGGTGACGATCATGGCCGAAAACAACGACGGCATTTCGGTAAAATACATCCGGGGTGATTTCGGAAAAGGCTGCTTCAGCTTTTATGGAGGTCATGATCCGGCCGATGTGAGCCACATCGTCGGTGAAGGCCCCACAAAACTCGATCTTCATAAAAACAGTCCGGGTTATCGGCTGATCTTGAACAATATTCTTTTCCCGGCCGCGAAGAAAAAAGAACGCAAAACTTGAGGGGTAAATGATTTCGGTCTTTCTTCCCCTCTTATTGCTCGGGTTCGGGACTACCGAATTCGAGGGCGCATATGTCCACCTTAGCGCAACCTTCGGTATTTTGTGGATTTGGTTGACCGTCACAACCCTTTATTGGGATTTTCCACGGTTTCTAAAATCCTTGACGCTGCACGATCGGCTTCCTTCATTTGGAAACGCCCAAACCATCTTTCAGTGGATTACGATCGTTTGGATCATCGCCTGGCAAACTTTTTCCTCGCCGGGCCGACTCTTTTGGCCGCGTGCCTATCAATATTTTCCTCAGTCCTGGCCGATGTTCATATCAATTTGCGCCTATGTGTTTATTTTTTGGGCCGGCAGGAAGGCATTTCGTAAGGAATACGGATTTCTTTTAGATCCGGACCAGACCCCGAATGAATTTTTCAGGGCCCGCATGACCATGCCGATACTTTTTTTCCCGCCGATGCTGATATGGATGATCGTCGAAGATGCATTATTAAGCAAAACCGATCTTTCAGGTTTTTCCGACCTGCAGGCGTTCATTTTGGCGCCGCTTTTTTTTCTTATGTTGTATCTCTTTTCACCGTATTTGTTCAATTGGGCATGGCGCGCCGAGACGATGAAAGACGATTCTTTGCGCTCCCGCATACTGGATTTGGCCGAGAAAGCGCGAACCAAGATTTCAGGGGTAAAAGTATGGGAGACCTTCAAGGAACCCCTACCCAACGCAGCCGTTGCGGGGCTTTCCAATCGATACCGTTTTGTTTATATCACGAAATATCTTTTGGAGATTTTTTCCAAAGATCAAATTTTAGCGGTGGTCGGTCATGAACTCGGTCATTTGCGACTCGGCCACGTCTGGACATATCTCTTATTTTCGCTTGATCTGGTTTTTCTCTCACTCTTGATCAAGCTCGAGCTGTTCATCGGTTATCCCAACTTCGCGATTGTCCATGAGAGTCTTGATTCGGCCATCGACTTGGTAGTCTTCCTGGGTGTTTTTATTCTTTTCTTTACGGCTTTAACACGAAACAGCGAACGCAACGCCGACAGTTTCGCATCTTCGCTCGTCGGCGGCCGCATCTACGCCGATGCCCTTCAAACGTTGAATGAATACATTGTACAGCCCTCGTCGAAATTTCCCCGATGGACCCTTACTCATCCCGATTTTCAAGAAAGAATTGACGCGAGCCTATCTTGGAAGGGAAATATCGCTCAATTGGAAAAAAAAGCAAAACTAATGCGATTTGGATTGATTTTCCTGGGAATCATATTTCTGCTTGTCGCCATACCTTCAGGCCGAGTGGCTCTACAATTCGGCTCGGCTTCCCAAGCTTTGAAGACGAATCATATCGAGAATGCCAAAAGTCTTCTAATAACACTGCCGCTGGATTATCAAACACATCCTCAAGCGATGGAATTGTGGGGAAAGATCGCCGCCGCGGAGTGTCGCTGGCTGAAAACCTCTCTTTATGCCGCAAGAATTACCTGGGGAGAATCTTTGCGTTCTTTATCCGAATCAGAGATATTTGAGCATCCGGGTTCTCCAAAAATTGCTTTGTACTTCCAAATCATGCAATTTTTGTTGAAGCCGCTTGACCTCGGGAGAGTTCATGGCGTATCCCTTTTTAATGAGATTTTCGATTGCATTCAAATTTCGTTCGGTCAAACATGAATATTTCTGAATTTGCGCCATGACAAATTCTTCATCATCCGGAGGTTGTATGGGAGGTGGTGTGGGACGCTCACGAATGTTGGCCATTTTCGTGTCTCCTGAACAAAGTAAAAGTAGTAGTTTGCTTGTTCAGTATCGGTTCATAGTTGGAATTTGTTTAGTTTCATTGACTTGTCTCATTACATCTCCGGTATTTTCTTCTCCGACGGCAACGAGGCTTTTCCTTCTCGAAGCAACTTATAAATGTTTTTTGGAAAAGAATATATCGGAAGTCGAAGCGGTTCAATCGGGACTTTTGGACCCTTATCCCGATGGGCGAATTCATCTCGATTGGCCTTTGACTCGGGGTGTGGCGATTCGCGCACTTGCCCTGTTTCTTTCCCAAAACGGGAATTTTACTTCCCTGCCGGGAGAATTCAGCGATCTAATCGCCTCATCTTCCTTGATGTCGGCCGTAATGATGATCGGGGGAGCATTTCAACACAAAGAGGGGAAAAAATTCTGCCCCGACAGTCTATTAACGGAAGATGAATTGAACCTGGTAATCGACAATCTCAAGCGAAATTATCGGCCATCATCCTGCATGCAATTTCAACCGACATCGAATCAATCCGTCACCGGGTCCGCGCCCGAGAAACTGGAAAAATATTTTCCCTCCGAATTTGTATTCCCCAAAGAGTACCAATATAATGATCAAACAGCGGAAGGCGAAGTTTCGACATCGGATGTCGGTCGATTAACAAGGTTAAAAAAATTCCTTCCTCGGAATCAACTGTCTCCGACATCGGGTTTTGATTTGACGGTTGCTTTTGAAGGAATCAAGGAAACGGAGGGACTCCTGGATTCATTGGAAATGACCATCTATGAGCTTACGACCGTAACGGTGGATGATCATGCGCAGGAAAATAAAATCAGAGAAGCACTTTCCGAAATTAGAAAAGTTATGACGACAATCGCCGAGAAACTGAAATATTCGCAAATGCAGCTTTCCGCAGCGTTGCTTGTCGATCCCGAAAGTATACACATGGCTGCCGATGTGAAACTTAGAGTCGCCAACTGTCTGTTGCGGGCTGTCAAGCTTAGCAAGCGAATCGAAGAACGGTTAGGCGAAAAACATTAAGGAGAGCTAAGATTGATGATAAAATATTGCCATAAAGCGATTTTTATATGGGTTGCCGCCATTTGCTTATGGAGTTGTCCTTGCACTGCAAAAGATCCGATTACAAGCTATTTCTCGAAGTTGCTCGACGAAAGTCGGGCAGAAATAGCAATCGGTAATCTTTTGTTTTCCGGTTTTGTCGATGAAACTAAGAATATGGCCCAAATCGCTACATCCGCTGAGCTTGACGCCATCGTCAATAATCTGGCGCAAAAATCACCGAGGACCAATATTCCTTACCGAGTTTATATCCTCGAAAGCAAAATTCCCGGAGAAATGCCGTTCCCGGGCGGACCCGTCATAATCACATCCGGAATGCTTTCGCTGGCTCAGGGAACCGCCGAAAAGACTTTCCTGATCGCCCGCAACATCATGCATGTGGCGTTACGTCAACCCATGATGGCGATCAAGAAGGAAGCTCTCTATGCCCGCATTCTGAAGTTTCTCAAACAACCCTCGGCAAAGCGCGATTCACAGCAGGTTAGAATGGTACTGCGGGATTACCTTAAAGCCACAATCGGCATGGATCAAATCAAAGCGGATCGCGAGGGCTTGTCTTTGTCGGACAACCCGATCGAAATTCGCAATGCCGGAGTCGCTTTCCTGAAAAGGTTATCGGAAACTTTGTGGCCAGTTATGCCGGGGGAATGGTTTGATATCCCCACGCGAATCAAGGCACTCGAATCCGCTACGTTTTAACGGAATCACTATTTTCCCCGCGGTTTACGGAAGAAAGCCAACAACCGCAAACCACGGAGACTCGTGCGGTTAGTCGTTTTGAAGTTCCCGCTTTTTTTTCAGCTCAATGATGAGTTCGTTCAGTTGTTCTTGAAGGGAAAAAGCAATCGGGTTTTCGGTAAAGAGCCGAAAATTGAGCCTCGTAACAAGCTCTTTGTTGAAATCGTAAACTTCAAGCTCGTGGAGTCGATAGTAATTTTCAGCGCCGATGCAATCCACATACTTGTTCAGACTTGATAGATCGCCGTTTGCGACATCTCCGATGATTTTGCTTTGATAGTATTTCTTCAACATGTCATCCCAGAGCGACTCTTGTGAATAAGTCAAATCGTCATAATCGAGGGAATAATCCGGGGCGCTGTCGGGGAAATAAATCGCCAAGCCTTTAGCGTTCTTCTTGGGTTCACCGGTGTTTCCAAAAGCAATGATGGCATTCCCGAGAGCTTTCTCCAGCTTATCGGCAATCGCCAGGAACGCTTCATCCTTAACGATGGATTTCAGCCGTTCCACCAAATGCACCAAATCTATATTGGTATCGAAATAGAAGTGTTGAACGCCGTTTAAAGCAGATGCATAATTGGCGGTGTATTTTCCGGTCATCGAGATTTCGGCCAAAGCATCTATTGCTTCTTTCAAAGCGTCAAGTTTGGAGCAATCTATGGCGGACAACGTCGTAAAATATTTCCCTTGACTTCCGCCGTTATAAGAAGCCGTGTAAGCGGCAACAATGTGCTTTGCCAATTCCAGGGGCGTCGTGTTTTTATTCAAACCTTGGAGGATATCAATATACGGATATCCAAGAGAGGGTTCGATTTCTTCGGAAGCTACGACATAATCGCAGGAATCCTTGACCACGTAGAGCACTTCCATCATTTGCATCAGGCAAGCATCCATCGCCAGGATATCGACTTTCTTTCCGATGCTTTTACTGATCTGGTCCATTGCGTGTCCAAGTTCTAAGGTAGTGATGTGATGCCCGGACGATTCGTCGTAGGAAATTCCCCTGTCAATAGTATTCCCGCTTTTAAACCAGCCGTTGCCGTGGTTCCAGATGACGAGCGCGTAATGGTTGGCGGGATAATCTCGAACGGTTTCAGTCACAAAAGAAACAAGATTCCTATAATCGCCCATATCAACGTTACCCATATCCTTGAGGATATTGATATGGTTTTTTTCAACGTAAGTCAAACTCGCCGGACCGCCTTCATGGTCTATTAAAGCAACGATATTCAAAAACTCGCTGCTGCCGACTTTGGACATTTCCTTCAGGTCCGCGCGGCCGAACATATCGAGATTATTGTCGGCATTCAGGAAAACCATCCACGTCCATTCTTTCTGAGCCGCCATGGTTGGAAATGTCGCGTAGCAAAGCATCACCAATAAAATAATACCGACACTTACAATTCGTTTCATCTTGTCTCCTTATTTTCTTCTTCCAAGAAATACTTCTCCATCTAGGATCATTCCTTTTTATAGAACGATAATTTACAAGAGTTGGTTGCGAAAAAATCATGAGTAGTTGCATTATAATTCTTCTATGCCAAGGTATCCAAGAAAATTGATTTCGTTCACAGGGCAAACGCATTAAAATTTCTGTAGGGTGGATTAGGCGCGCTTTCGCCGTAATCCGCCGGGTCGGCTACCGTAATTAGAGGTTTTTGCATTTTTAGTGCGTTTGCCCTGATTTCGTTCATAAGAAAATTGACTTTTGTACCGGGAGTAGTAAAATAGCGTCACCAAAAATTTAAGGAGGTTGTACGTGAAAAAGTTGGTTATTCTCGTTTCTTTCATGTTTCTGGCGGGCTTGTGCTATGCCGCTTCCCCTGCCGATCCGGCCATTGATGAAGCAAAAAAAATGATGGATGCCGGAAAATTTGAGGAAGCTTTGGCCAAGTTGACCGAAGCCGAAAAAGCCGATGATAAAAACAAGGACGTTTTTCGGTATCAAGGATTTTGCTTACGAAGCGTAAAAAAATTCGAGGATTCGATCAAGGCTTATGACAAATGTCTCGCTCTCGATCCCAAGTTCGACAAAGCCTTCTTCAACCAGGGCGAATGTTATGTGGCGCTGAAGCAATATGACAAAGCTCTTGTCGCGTTTGAGAAGGTTATTGAGCTCGGAAACAAAGAGACGCTGCCCATGGCATATGCCGGAAAAGTGAACGCGCTTAAAGAGCAGGGAAAAACTGAAGATGCGGCCAAAACCTTAGCCGATCTCATCAAAATGGACCCCAAAATCGGACATGCCACCGCCGCCGATTTCTATTACAAACAGGCCGATTATCCCAAAGCCATCGAGTCATATTTGAAAGTACTTGAGGCCGATCCGAAAAATGCCGGAATCTGCTACAACTGTGCATGTTCTTACTCTCTGGCCAAGGATGCCGCCAAAGCCGTGGAAATGTTGGATAAAGCATTGACTCTCGATCAGGAACTCCTGAAAGAAAAAAATGAGAACAACAAACTTCGCCAACAAGTCGAAGCCGACAAGGATTTCGACAATGTCAAGGAATCCCCTGAATTCAAGAAATTACTTGAGAAATTCCCCAAGTAAAAATTTGAAGTAAAAATAACTTTCACGGGGTTCACGCCTAGTGAAAGTTGTTTTGTTATTCAATAGCCTTGAAAGGGCTTATAGACAGCAAATCTTCGGATTTGCTTTTTTATTTTAGAGGAGGTTTTATTCCGCTGTATGAGTTTGAAATAATCCCGTTACTATGGTAATTTTTATAATTAGTATATTTATTAATACCTTTCAAATTACGTCGAACCACGAATAATCGAACAACGAAACTCTTGCTTTACTCCCATCGGGGTACTCAGAATGGACGATTGATGGAATCATAAACCGACTGATTTACGGCGGTATTTCAATATTTTATACGGAGATTTTAATATGAGAAAATGCTCGTTTGCCATTTTTCTGTTTTTCTTCCTTTTCTGCATTATTACCCCAATGAGATCGAATAGTCAGACGAGAACTCATCATGATCTGACGGAAAAATTCGCAAACCTTGAAAAAAACTACATGGCCGCTATAAATCGAAATGAAACGCGATTTTCAGCTCAAATGGACGACAAAACAAAAGAATTGTTCCTGATAATCATCAAAGGCTTAAAACAAGACACCCCGGAAGGAATCGGTAATTTTTCATACTATATCGAGTATGTGACATCGAAAAAGCCGCCGGAGGTTTTTGCGTTCGGAAAATTGGCCAAGGATATCGCGGACAAATTGAGAATAGATCTGCTCGCTTGTCGGAATGGGCTCAAAGCCCAAGATGTCATTGATAAAATCGAGAATTATCTTAATAAGGCCAATGCGTTGAATAATTGGATATCTTTGCAGCGCTCGGGAGTTGACGACGTCTTGAAACCTGTACAAGATGCAAATAATCTTCCGAAAATCGATCGCAATACAAGAAATACCATCGTTGACCAAATTAGAGGCTTTTTTAGAGATACCCTAGGCTATTCCGAAGATGTTCAGAAAACTTATCAAACCGAAGAAGCCGCTAAAAAAGTTATTTCCCTCGTTACCAAAAAGATTACCGATGCATATGTTCCACTCGACTGCGGCCTAGGAAACATACGACCGGAAAATGTTGATAATGAAAATATCGATACGAAAGAGATTCCAAGGAATTTTGTTTATTCAACCAACAATCGGACCGATCAATTTGCCCAAGGTGCGGCATTCGCCAAATTAGATGAATTGGTCAAGCGAATGATCCAAAACCGTAAAAAAGGCCTAACGAATGGGGTTTTCATCTTCGTTCATAATTTTATTCTTTCCAGCGAAAGCACGGCGCAAAGGATGACTGAACTTTTAATATCGGCTCGCCGGGCCAGAGTTCCGGTGCTTTTAAGTTACGATCAGTTCGGAACTTCCATATACGCGAAAGGCGGAGCTTCCATGGTTGAGAAGATGAAAAAGGCTGGAATCGGAATCGCCTGTGTCGCGTTAGGCCAGCGCCTGGATCATCGAAAAATCTATTTCTTTGGAACCGGAGACGGCCATGTGACGGCTCTTGCGGGAGGCCAAGGATGGTGTGATATTTATGGCGGCGAAGATTGGGACAAATTGCAACCTGTTTCCGAAAAAGATGGTCGCCTTCTTTATCCGGCCGGCAAAGAGCCTTGGCTCGATCACATGCGCTTACTCGATGGCGAAGCAGCTTACCAAGGCGCGATAAATTTTCTCGGTATGTTTGCGCAAAGCGCTGATAAAGAAGCTTTACGAACGGGGTTGGGAATCGTCAAATATGACGATCCGGGAGAAGTCAGTCCCACGATAACGAATCTGCTGCTTACCAAATTGAAACATGTGGGAAATATCACCACGATGATACTCAACAATGTATCCTGGGATATCAGACCGATTACGGAAGTTTGGTACAACAAGTTAAGCGACCCGGAAGTTCAAGAAATACGTATTGCCCAACCTTATATCACCGATCCGGTTTTTCGCGACAAATTAAAAGCGGCTGTTAACAAAGGCAAAAACATCAAAATATTAGTCCCGGGAACCAGCGATTGTTTCATGGCGCAATGGGCAACGAAATACCTGCTTATGGAAATGAACGACATAAAAAAAAGCATGGAAAATTCAGGAAAACCGACGGGGAATCTGGAAATCAGGGAATGGCACACCGGAAGCGGAATCGCCCAAATGGTTCATATGAAATACGGTATCTTTATTCATAAAACCGATGCAAACAAGGATTGCATCATTGATGGAAGTTATAACGCAACAGCCGCCGAAGCGCGCTCAAATGAAAAGAATGCCGACATTCTCGTAATCGACCACAAAACGGCGGTGGAAGCGGCAGCGGTATTCGACGATTATTTCAACAGGGCAAATATTGCTGATTATTCTTCGATCAATAAAGTCAAAGCTCTCACGGTCATGTGTGTTTTCCGTCCGTTCATGTAGAAATAGAAATTAACCCCTCATGCGACTTGCCGATCTGGACGCCCGTTTGCTCGATTCCACGGCGCGTGTCGGATTATCCGGGTGGAGGCGTTTTGTCGTCGAGTTTTTATATTTCGGGCTCAAGGAAGCTCGCGCTTGCTTATTCGTCGGATTGTTCTTTACAGCCGTTTTTCTTGTGCCTCATACCGGTTTGTTTGGTTTGCCGCGCTACGACTTGCTTCTCGTTATTGCGCTCGGCATCCAAGCGTGGATGGTTTGGACAAAGCTCGAAAGCTACGATGAATTGAAAGCCATCAGTCTCTTTCACTTTGTGGGCTTTTTACTTGAACTATTTAAAACATCCGGTAGCGTCAAATCTTGGACTTACCCGGACTTTGCCTACACGAAAATTTGCGGTGTACCGCTCTTTTCCGGTTTCATGTATGCGTCGGTAGGCAGCTACATCATTCAGGCATGGCGATTGTTCGATCTGCGCATTCGTCACCACCCCCCCTACTGGATGGCAACGCTCATCGCGCTCCTCATTTATGCAAACTTCTTTACCAATCATTTCATCGGCGACTACCGCGGTTATATCGCGGCTTGCGCGCTTGGGCTCTATGCGCGCGCCGACGTTGTCTTTCGATCGCTCGATCGCGACCGCCGAATGCCGCTTTTACTTTCGTTTATACTCATTGGTTTCTTCATCTGGCTGGCTGAGAATATCAGCACCCTATTCGGCATATGGAAATACCCTTATCAGATGGGCGCTTGGTCGGCTGTACATATCGTCAAATGGAGTTCATGGTCGTTGCTGGTGATCATGACTTTTACAATCGTTGCCCACCTTAAGCACATTAAGGAGCGCGTGCATGTGCCTGAGTAGGGGAAGTCGGAAATCCAAGAAGTGTTTAATTAAAGACGGAATGACATTCGTTGAACTGGTCGTAGCGATGGGAATCTTTCTTCTCATTCTCGGAGTCGCCTACGTTCAATTGCGAAACTCACGGTTGGCATCAACGAAAATCGCGCAGAATTTGTCGTCTCAAATGGAAATGCGAAATGTCACCGATCGATTGACCGAGTTGCTGAACAATGCGACGGAAATTGTGAAACCCCTGGAGGGATCTTCACTGCCTTTTTTAGTGATGAAAAATCTCCGAAACAATCTTCAAATTCTGTATCTCGAAAAACCGCAACGGAAATTCGATGAACCTTTCGTTTTGGTTTTCTATACCGACAAATTTCAAGGGCCCGATAAGGAAGAAAAGAAAATCATTTCAGGTAAGATAAAAAGTGTGACGTTTACAAACACCTCTTCAGGATTGGTTCTGATTCATTTGACAATGGTTGACCAAACATCCAAGGAATTGTCCTCGATAACCGAGGTTCCATTGTCGAATTTTTCTTCCATCGACGAATACGAATGACAACACTATTCCCCTCTTATTTCGATGTTGTCGAAAAACACGGTTTGATTTCCGGAACCGCCTGCGGTGTGAGCGGTTCCGACAAAGAAATTATCGGGAACTGATGAACTGTAGGGTAATCCGGCACCTATAAGCTGCTCGTCAGCGTAAACGTCGGTTTTTCGATCGACCGAGTTCATGTCCATTCTTACTCGGATCCATTTCCCTGCTTGAAGCGGTTGGAGAGAGCGGAATTGCCCCGGAGCTTCAACGAAGGAAATCGTCTGATCGTCTCCGCGAAAGAAAATCCCGTTATTCGAAACGGGCATGAATCCCATTCCTCCGGAAGTTTTCGGAGAGGAGACGTATACATCTGCTTCGAAAATCAAATGATCGGGAGGAGGCGTGCCCACATTGATCGAGATCTTTCCTTGAATAGTTTCCGTTGTCCCGGACGTGAACTTGATCGAATTCTTTCCACCCGCTGCCCGTTCTGAAGACACATTTCCAGTTCCCAGGTTGTAAATATAATCCCACCCCGGCGGAAATTGGCCTACCGTTAATCCCTCGAAATCCTCATGGAAAATGACCGAGGAAACGGGGATTTTCGGCGGCATTGGCAGGGCTGGAATGTTTCCGATTGTGCCGGCGGCGGGATCAAGATCGTTGTTTGCCGGAGCGGGATCGGGAACTTGAAGAATGTCGATGATCGGTGAGAGAGTGCCTTTAGGCTTTATCTGGACGGCTTTATCAGATGCGGTTTTTCGATTTCTTTTGCGGTCTTCAAGAATCTGATTGATGAAGGAATTGGCTGAAGAATTGGGACTTCCGTTTCCGTGGACTTTCGGGTCGAGAGTTGTGAAAATGACGGGATACAAACGCCCGATTGCATCCAGGATCGTTGTTTCTATGAGTATCCGCCAGAAATATAAGCGGGAGACCCTTCGGAAAGTCACTAAAACATAAATATCGGCCTGCATGGTTTTTTGTGGGGTATCGATAATGAACAGCTCATATTCTCCGCCCAGGAAATCATTTCGATTTTCTGAAAAGGGTTGTGGGGCAAAAAATCGCTTTGAATAAGGATTTTCACGAATTCTTGCCTGAACCGTATTAAAAACCGAAGCTGCGATTGCCCTGCAACGTATGACCTCATCGACGTGGGCAACCTGACCTGAATACTCCCTGTTCATTGAATAGAGCGCCATGAATAAAGGAATTACGATAAGAAGTCCCAGAACAATCAGGGGAAATGCGATTCCATCTTTCGATATCATGTCAATTATTCGTCTCCGGATATTTCAGAACCCGCTGGGGTATTTTGCTATAAGCTTGGGAACCATATCCGCGCATATTTTGATTTGCTTTTCGTAGGCCGAAACGGTGGCGGAAAGATTTGGAAAGCAAGTTCTCAAGCGGGAAATATCATCGCATATTTTTATTTCGTTAAGGTAGAGGCGATGAAGAAAGGGGTTCTTTCCCTCCCATATCGTAGTCTCGCTTTTGATGAAATCACGATATTTCGATTTCGGAAGGAAGTTCAGAGCCGTGAGAACTCGGTATGCTTCAAGAATCTTGAATCTGACAAGCTCCTTCTCGCGTCCGGTCAGAAGAAGCTTGAAACCGGGTTGTAACAACCATTCATAGGCATCTTTTGAGGCTTTCAGCCACTGTGATATATCCTTAACCTTGCTTTGAAATGCCCCCAAACAGCTTTTATAGACACCTTCAGGGATCTTTGAAAAGCTTCTGGAATCGGCGCTTTTTTCCAATTCCCGAATCGATGCGGTCAACTCGGCAAGCATGTAGAAAACCAAACTCGCCCCTCCTTCCATCATTCGCGCCATCTTGATTTGGAGATTGACAAGATCGGGTGACGGAACCCCAACCATGAGACTTCGCCGTTTGTCCATAACTTTCAAATCATTTGTCATATTGGTCATGGACGCAGTCAAAGCATTCGTATACACCGCCAATTTTCCGACGTGAAAGGCGATTACAGGGTCAGCTCCCGTCTCCGCTACCGCTTGATCGAAACTTCGGTTCGACAAGTCAGGGAAAAGAGTTTCTCGAATCTTTACTTTTAGTACCTCATCCGTAAGAATTAGAGCGCTTTCAGTGGCAGCCGGACCCCATGGACAAGGAGCAAAAAACGGGAGAACGAATTGTCTCTTCATTCCGTCCTTTTCCTCCCACTCCACAAGCACTTCGACTGTGCAGAGATGTTTTTCAAATTCGGATTGATCCGTAGCGCCGTTCCGACTTGCGGAAATTCCGGCTCGAAAAGATTTTAGGGTGGGAAAAAGATCGCCGTCACAGGGAAAGATGCCTCCCTCGTCAGGTAAAATAACACCCCAAGCCGGCTTCCTGTCCTTTAAATACCTGAAATAGACGGATTGGCTTTCAAGAACCGGATCAAGGGCACTCAATTCGGGAAATTGGTTCAATTGGCTGAGAATGTCCCCGTTTATTCGGCCTTCCTCAACGACATCCTCCAAGACCTTCGATCCCAGATGGAATGCTTGGAAGGAGTTGGCCGAGAGTTTCATGAAATGGCCGCTGCCGGAAGTTAAAATTGAAATACCGAACAAAAGGGCCGAGAAGATTATAACCGCAAAAAGGATCTCCACCAGCGTGAATCCGGATTTTTTTGCCGAAAATACATCCCGATGATTCGCGAGATATTCTCCGTATCCCAAGCCCATTTTCAAGTTCCCCCCCATGAGACCACTATTTGGAATCACTTTCTCCATCTTCTCATTAGAACTTTGTTTTTTCAACTTCGTTAACCGCAGCAAAAAACGGCAAAAAATCGCCTGAATCCGGTCCAGTTGCTAAAAAAATAGTCGAACAAAGAGCACAAAGGGATTGAAATGAAACCATCGGTTTAACTCAGGGAGCTGAGTTCGAATTCGGAGTCGTGGTGGTCGTCGTCTGCAATTGTCCGTTTTGGAGAGTTGTCCGACTATTCGTATTACCATTTTCCGTGGTAATGGTAGTGCTTGTTTTTATGGAAATACCGCCGGGGCTGGCACCGGTCGTAGTGATCACCGCCGAACTCGAACCAATATTGAAAGCCGATTTTGTCGATTTGGGATCACGATAAGAACTTGAAAATATCAACTGCTGTAGAAAATCCAGAGGTCCGGATGCGACAACTCTTTTTTTTGGAACAGTAGAATCGATGGGTAGTATGGGAACAAAAAACTCGGTTTTTCCACCATCCAAACTTCTTTTTTGAAGAGGAACCGAGGACGCCGCAGCCGGATTACCGGTTCCATCGGGTGAAAATTGCGTCGAGTCTTTTCTCTCAATGGTCCCGGCATCATCCAGGGGCCCTAATGACGGTTCACCAGCCACAACAAAATCGATCGATACTCCTGTAACAAATATAATGAGGATGAATATTCGGAATATGAATGAAAACAACTTTGGAATAAATCTCGGATGATTTTTCATTTCAACCTCCTAAAGAATTCAGGCTGCGATCGAAAGTGGTCTTTTCGATCGCAGCAAATTTTTCAAAACCACATCTTTATTTTTGGTTACGCGACTCCAATTTCCTTGGAAGGAGATGAATAAAAAACAAAAGAGCGCATTGCATGCTCTAGAGCCTGTAAGTAAATAACCATTACAAATAGTTGTTTTCTTATACAGGCTCTTATGGCCGGTCGATGAACGAAATTTGTTACAGTTATTTATTGACAAGGCCTTATTTTCCGATGCTTTTTAAAGCCTCCTCGAGTTTCGTCTTTTCCGGATAAGACATACCTTCTTTTCCGCGACTGTCATGCATAACCGTATAGCCCTGGTCTTTTAATTTTTGTTCTTCTTGTCGCGTCAGTTCGACGTCTACCGGAATACTGATTGTTTCACCTGCATGCGGCTTGTCGGTAGTTGCACCTGTGCTGGTGTTCGTAGTCTCGCCTGTGTTGGTGTTCGTGGCCTTGCCCGTGCCGGTGTTCGTGGTCTCGCCTGTGTCGGTGTTCGTGGCCTCGCCTGTGTCGGTGTTCGTGGCCTCGCCTGTGTCGGTGTTCGTAGTCTCGCCTGTGTCGGTGTTCGTAGTCTCGCCTGTGTCGGTGTTCGTAGTCTCGCCTGTGTCGGTGTTCGTGGCCTCGCCCGTGCCGGTGTTCGCTGTCACGGCAATATCAGTATTAGTTTCAACCTGGCCATCGGGACTTAAGATGCCTCCCTCACCTACTTTTGTAAATTTTTCATCGCCTGTACCGGCTTGAGCTGTACCGGGACATTCCGTGGCCATGGATGCTTGGGCTGAGATGCTGAGTTGAAGTGTGTCAGCATCGGTTTTTGCCTTTTTAACCGCGGAATCTTTTGAAGCAAGAGCTTCTCTTTCCGCTTCACTCAAACCATCTTCGGAAGGACAAGTCTTTAGGAGATCATCAATTGCTTTTTGGGTTGCGTTCAGATCTTGGCATGCCTGAGAAATTTCACCTTCTTTGGGATTATCAACATTCGTTACATTATCATTTCTTCGCTTCAGATCATTTAATGCGTTTTTTTGGTCGCGAAGCTGTTTGTAAAGTTCCTCCAATTTACCGTTGTTGGTTTCGCGCCATGCAAGTCCGGCTTTATAAACATCACCGGGGGTGGTTTTGGCAACGAGCTGTCGATAACTGTCTTCCACCTTTTTCGCATCCGGCCCGCCCGGTAATCCTCCATACTGTATCAATTCATTTCTCGCATCATCAAGCGTTTGGTCCAGGGTTTTCGGATAGAATATGGTCTCTTTCTCAGTATCGGTAAGTCCCTTGTCCTCAATCCCCTTTCTTAGGTTATCGATCTGTAAGATTTTCTCTTTGATATTGCTGGAGATTCCATCATTTAGAAGATTCTCACCTTCGGAAATTGTGGAAGTTTCATCCGGCGTAGAAATCAATTGCTCTCTCAACTCGCGGATTTTCCGATATAGATTTCGAATTGTTTCAACATCCGTCTTTACGCTTTCCAACAGCGTTTTTCGTGTTCCAGCAGCAGCCGTGGCGTCGGTGATTACCTTGTCGACATCGCCCGCAATTCCGGATTCGTTTTTAGGGTCGAATTGCTTTTCTATGCTTGCAAAAATTACGACATTATCGTCTTTTTTCAACTGTTTTCCCAACTCTATGGCACGATTTAGGAGCTTAATAAGAGCCATGTCGTTATCATTGCCCTTTTGGTAGGTGCTTTTTAAATTCCGGCCGTAATTCTTCAACCAATCGTCTAAATATGCGAACTGTTTTTCGGGCGTCGATTCGTTCATTGATGTTTCGAAAAAACCCAGAGCAGCCTGTGGTGTTTGTTGTGCGCGCCATTCTCCCCAGCCGGGAATGTTTCCTATAAATGAAAAACCAACAATAGCCAATAAAATCAAGCTCACTCTTTTCATTAGATTTTTCTCCTTTCGATTTTGAGCATCTTTTAATTTAGAGCCTGTTAGAAAATAACCATTACAAATAGTTGTTTTCTCACAGGCTCTTATGGCCGGTCGACGAACGAAATTTGTTACAGTTATTTATTAACAAGGCCTTATACCAATTCCATTAAATAAAGACGTATTTTTTTCGGCGGATTACGGTGGAAAGCACCTAATCCGCCCTACGGAATACGACATTTCTTTTTGGGAATGGTATTACATAAGAAATCCATTTTTTCCTCCTTATGTATCATATTTATGAAGACAAATTAGTGTAGTTCCACCAGTTTGTTTGTGAGAACTGGCTCGTGATGAAGAATGTCGACAATTGAACGCTTCCTTGAGGGATTTTAGGATCGTCGGATTCCACGACTATTCTTACGAAAAGTTGCCCCTGCCGGAATACCATGTTGCCGGCTGCTATTTGTTGATCCTTGAATATTTGCAGAACTTCGAAATTTTTCATGCGCAGTATCGCATATCGTTGTGTTACAAGCTGTTTGCCGGTTTCTTCGAACTTTCTTTCTAAAAAACCTCTTCCACCCTTTTGTTCAAACGAATAAGACGCGGTCGCATTTCTCAAGGAAAAAGTTATTTTTTTAGGCAACGGTTTTCCCAAGAGAGTTTCAAGAGGCATTTCTCCTTTAGAACTTTCATTCATTAATAAGCCGATTCCTTCAGTATCGATCGATTGGCAGGCAAAAATATCTTTTTGCATCTGCCGAATGATTTCTCCCGCGGCTCGAATCGATTCCAGTTGATCGTAACCCTTCAACGATGAACGAATTCCCGCCGAAAAGAACGATTGAATTCCCAGCATGATGAGACTAAATATCATGACCACAACGACAAGTTCGACCATCGTGAAGCCGCGATGAGTCGAAAAAACACTATTCTTCGTCGCTGTTGCTCGCTTCAACTTGTTTTTTTTTATTCTTATTCTCAATTTATTTTTCCTCTCGAACTATGGAATAAAAACATGCCGTATGAATAACCGTGTCCTTCGGCGACATTTTCCATGACAAAGTAATGCAGACATTCCAATAAGTTCCTATGTTGAGTATCTTTTGTGCCGCCGTCAACGGTTCCACTTCGACTTTTCTCTCCACAAACAACGAATTCAGCGGAGAAACAAAGAAACTTATATTCGTCGAAGGAAGCTGAATGGAAATTGGGGAATCATTATGCCCGCCTTCTTTCGGACCCAATTCCCTTACAAATCCGTGATCTTCAACAATATTCTTAAGCACAATCCTGTTTTTAAGCCGAATTTCCTTGAGATTGGGTGATAATCTTTGAAATTGTTCAATCAATTCGGAGGCATACCGAACCGCAAAAACCTCGAGTAATGAATAATTAGTGGTTTTATTCGATGAGATCAAAAGGTTCGTCAGCGGCAAAACGATCAAGGAAACGATGAAAACCGCCATAACGACTTCCACCATAGAAAATGCCGCCAGTCGTGGATTCATTCCGCGCCTTTCACTTGTACGAAACTGTTTTTGTTTTCCAAGATGAACTCGCGTGACGATGCATAAGTAGGAGAACCGGGATTGAATCGAGGGTTGTATTTTATTGAACCGCCCTCCACGAAGTCCTCCATCGTTGTACGAACCGTATTGGATGTATAAAGCCCCATTTCGGTAACGGCAACTCCTCCGAAGATGTTCATCTTCGTAACACCGTCTCCCAGCAAACGTCCACCCGGCTTATTTCCCGAAGCAGGTTCATGCGGTTTCAATGCAACCAAGTATGCTTGAATCTGTTTGGATGTTCCCAAATAGATATCGCCGTCCAAAGCAACCAAGGAAAAAAGTTTTTCCGGGGTTCCGTCATTAGGGTCGATGTTGCTTTTAATTTCATTGGGTATCAGAAGATCGCCTTTGTCGACAATAACAATCAAATTTTGATCGATAAACAGACCGCCTTCGCCGGATTTCCCCCCCGGAAGTCGAAGTTTGTCCCCCAAAGCCATGTTTTTCCGCCGGCATATGAAGAAGATACCCTTGCTTTTCGGCGCCAAATACCCTGCGGCTGCAGGATTTACGGAAGAATTCGCGGGAGCGAACAAGTGGCCGGCCAAGGCTTCGTCTTCGGTCTTCTGATCCTGAAAGTCCGAAAGATTTATAATATGAGTCGTTCTACGTAAAAGATGAGTCGGATCAGCAGCGCTTTTCGGAAGCGCAACCCGCATATTGGAAAGATTTCCGCGGAAATATACGGCATCATCGCCGCTTGTTCCTGAATTTGCCGCGAATTGAATGGATACGTTTTCATGTGGATGAACTCCCGCGATTCTCGAAGTTGCATCATTCATTGTCTGCCAGGCGGGAACAAGCGAAGGATCAGCGACTTTCGCAAGTTCGAGACTTCCCTTACGAATATCGGGAAAGGACCAAGCTTTTCCCGTATTTTTACCCGGATATCCCATAAAATCGTAGAGAACGTTGAAAGCTACTCCAGGCTCATCCGTTCCGGTCCATTTATCCTTATGTGGAACGGAACTCCATGGCAGTAATTTTTGGTAACTTGGAAACCCGTTTAAAAAAACATCCGCGAACATGATGCTCTGACCGCTCTGCAAAAGTTTCAACACGGGAGATGGTTGCGGATAATTAGCCTGCATCATTCCTCCCAGCATTACTGCCCATCCTGTAGGATTTGCGCTGTCCTTGAAATAATTAACCTTGAGAATGCCGGCCAACACAGGGCCGATCATCAGAGTTCGGCTGGGATTGTCGGCGTTCCCGAAGGGAAAGAGCCATGTCGAAGCGCAGTTCGAACGAGGTTTCGTCCCGTTCGGGTCGTCTAGATCGGCCCATAAACCATAATCTATGGCGCCATTAGGGTTTCGCGGATCGGCGGTAAAAAAACCTTGATACATCCCATGAATCGCGCAAGAAACTCCTTTCGGATTAAGGCTGAAATTCGCCGAGTCCGTAATGTTTTCCATCGGCATCATCGATTGCCCGGAGATGCTTTGATCGGGCGGAAGAGCGATCATGAAATGTCCGCCGGTTTCCCCCGATACTCCGTATGGTGTCGTATATCCCGCCGGAATTTTAAGTAAAACCGGGTCTGCTTGCGTGGTTCCGCCGATGCTTGGACCCAGAAAAATCCATCCGCGATTTGCAAGTTCCCTCTCGGCATCGGCCTGAGTTTGCAGCGTCCATTTTTCCAATCCGTTCGTTATGACGAGCGGTGCCTTCAATTGCAGATTTTTTCCGCTCGGATAAGGATGGCTGTAAGTTGAATCGATAGTGCCGTTGAATTGAACACCCATGGCATTATAGGAATCCCGATAAGGCGTGAAAGGAACGAAAAGCGAAAAGCGGGCGAATGGTCCGGGAACCATGCTTACAACGCGGAATTGCCGACGAATGATCGCTTCCCGAATAAGATCTTGGTATTCCACCGTACAGGAAATGGTAAGCTCGCCGACTTTCTCACACGGATCTCGACCGACTTGCAGTTGCCCCGCATCCGTGGACGGCGTCAATTGTCTGATTTGATCGAAAGAGATCGAAACATTTTTACAGGACGGAAGAGGAAAAACGAGTTTATCCAGTTGAAAGAAATACTCGTTCAGGTCGCTTTTAAGGTGTCCAAGAATCGATGCGGAAGTTACTGTAATCGGCGGTGCCGGATCGCCGACCATAACCGTGTTTTTCAAGGCCGGAGCCAGTATGTCTATCATCTTGTCAACCCCGGATGTCATCTGTTCTGCAATTAAGTTCGCTCCCGACAAGGCCAATGCTTCCGCGACACTGCCGATCTGCGCTTGATGGGCGGTAAGGTTTTGCTGTCGTACCCATCGATTATAAGAGAAGAAAAAGACCGATAAAATCAAGAAGATCATGACAACAACCCCAAGCACCATTCCGTGACGCTTTGCATCCGATGATTTTTTCGATTGTTGCGTTAATATCAACTCGGTTTCTCTTCTCTTTCCTTAATCTCAGATTAGACGGCCCGTTTCTCACATTACACCAAAATCAAGTTGAAATCAGCATCGTAATTTCGCAAAACCACCCTTTTGGGGTGGTGTCATATTTTAACTTTTTTTTACGGCAGACACGGAAGAAAATCATTATGAATTTCATGAACTTTCTCTGCATCTCTGAAGGTGTGAAAAAATATATTTCTTTAAAATGTACCATATCGGATAGCCTCATTTGATCAGCACCATGATTTTAAAAATGCTCATTTTTTTCAATTTTTGCCGATTATTTCACACCTTCTCTGCGGCTCTGCGTTGAAATTTTCAGTTAATTTAGGACACTACCCCTTTTCGCGCTCAGGGAGAGATTTCCGAGAATGGATCACGAGCTTCGGTGGTTTGCGAGCTTACCGATGGGGTATCTTTCGAAATCTCGATACTTTCGGAACCAACCGCCGTTGTTGGAGAAACATCCGCCGGACTCGACACCGAAGGCGGCATCGCCTCATCGTGCGCGGGCACATCTCGGGACGGCGTCGTAATAGAGATCGCTAAAGTCGCCGGAACAATTTGCCTTGGAGAAACAATTTTGCTCGATATCGAAGATATTCGGTTCAAGGAAGAAACAACCGGTGCCGGTGAGATATACGATCCCGGGTCGGCAAACACGCCTTCCGCCGAAACACTTAAGGATTGAGAAGCGCAAATTTCTCTTTCTTCCGCGGCATGAGTGCCGCGAAGCCAGACTTTGCCTTCGCTGACTTTAACGGAAGTTTCCTTGTCTGATACCTGTACGCTGAAAATCGTTCCTCGAACTCCAAGAACGGCTTGAGGCGTACGCATGGAAAAAGGAGAACCGATTTTTATGACATGTACAAGCATCACTCCATCCTTGAGAAATATTCCTTCTGAGGTATAGCGAAATGAGCAGGAAGCGGGAATTATCTCCACTTTTTCCGGCATAAGAAGACGAGCGTTTTTTCTGCAGATCCATGTCTCTCCGCTGGGGGAAATAAGGCAGGGATAATTCACAACCTTTCCTCCGGATCCTTCAAGGCAACCTTCCGCTAAATTCAAACGTACCAGCACAATCGGAGAAAGGCCGGAAATCGGAGGTTTTCGTTCATCAACGGCATCATTCTGAAACCAGGCGAAATATACCGTTCCGCCGATTAGCAGAAGCGCCGCGAGCGCCGCCAATCCAAAGGGAATCAAACGTCGGGGAAAAGCCGGTTCTACGGGATTTTTCAATATGACCGGCGGAATGTATTTCAAGATTTGCTCTTGGTAAATCATCAGTCCTTTTTCAAGCTTCCTTGCTTGCTCCAAAAGACGATTGCAGGAAGGACAATTCCTGCAATGTTCGACATCCGCGGAATTCGGTTTGAAGGGCTTTTCCTGGGAAAGAAGCCGTTGTTTGAATTCCTCACCTATGGGGCAATTCATGCTCATTCTTTCTTCTCCAGTAGGATTTCCAACAGCCCCCCCCTGGCTTTATGCAGATGACATTTTACCGTACCATCGTGAATGTCCAACAAAGCTCCGATTTCCACGCAACTGAGATCCCAGAAGTAGTGCATGATGACGATTTCCGCTTGGCGGTCAGGAAGCCGTCCGATCGCCTCCTGAATTTCCACTGCCTTCAATACCTTATGTTCCAAGGCGATTTCAAAAGGAGGTATCCATCTTTTTATATTTTCCATCCGCATTCGCTCGGCTTTCATGTAATCCGCCGACACATTCCGGCAAATTGCCATCAACCACGGCTTGAAGGATCTTTCCAGGTCGAATCCATGAATGCTTTTAAAAACACGAATGAATGATTCCTGCGCCAAATCCATCGCAATATCCAAAGAACAGCGACATCTCAAAAGGAAAAAATGCACGCACATTTTTCCGTATTTTTCCGTTAGGTAGGAAAATCGGGTGCTCTTTCCCGATTTGATTTCACCGATTACCGCTTTTTCTTCGACTTCCATTTTTATTACCGTATTTTCTGAAAAAAAGTTTATCCAAGCGGAAATTTTTCCGTCATTTTCCGCGGTCGCAATTTCAAATTGTATGGAAACAAAAAACTTGACCTTGAAGCCATTTCACGCGCCGCCAAGGTATTGCTTTATAAAATCCTCAATGGGAAGCATCTTGCTTACTAGAAGTTCATAAATCAATCCGAGTGTCGAATAGGTTTTGCACAATTCAGAAGTATCATCAACCGATTTCATGGAGTTTACAACGAAGCGGTTCAATGACGGATCTCGTCCATCGCTGAATGATTTCAAACGCTGTAGAAATTCTTGATATTCTTTTTTCCCAGAGGAGTATTCCGGTATAACGGCGAGTATGCGATATAAATCTCCAAGGCGAAAAAATATTTGATATGTTCTTTTATTGCCCATATACATCGCTAAATCCTTACTGGTAACAAGTTTTTCGTATTTTGATCGAGCCAGCACCAATGAAGAAACAAAGTTCGTCTTGCCGGTTTTCAGTCCACGAATTCCTCTCGCGGCCAAACGTCGACTCTTCCATAGTTCCGTTCCGAGGTGTCTCTCGTCATATTGGCTTACGGCACGCGTTGCAAGAGGCTCCATATTGAAAATCAAGAGAAATGAGAGGCGGGCTATATCAAGGTATTTTTCCGCCAGTTGCTTGTAAAAAGGGCATTTCTTTTCAGGAAGCTCTTTCCCGATTGTTTTCTCTTGCTTCTCTAAAATCTCGATTTCTTTAAGAAGCTTTCCTATTCCTGTCGCACCTTCGTAACCCGCGGAAACAAACTGAATTTTACCCAAAGCAAAGATCGTATCGTAATCTCCGCCTTTCTCTTTTACTATTTCCTGAAGAGTTTTCAACGGTTCGCCAAAAAAGAATTTACTTGTTTCTTTTTCGATTTGAGCGGTATCAAATTTCCTTTCCAGTTCAACCTGTTTTGGCCCTATGGGTGATGCAAACATGCATTGAAGTTGATATGCTCCGGGTCCATTCGAGGTTACCCACGACCATTCCGCGGTGGATAGCCAAAGATGACGGTTCATCGACGGATCGCTTGCCGGAGCAACTCTATGCGCATTCAGTTGAAGTTGGAACGGTTGAAGCTGAGAATAGAGAGGAACCATTGTTTTATCGATCATGCCGTCTTTGGTGGGGTCAATTTGTTGCCAGGGAGCCATGCGATCTTCAATGTAGGAAAAAAAGATCGATTCGCCGTCAACGATTTTTTGAGGAACCGGAGACGGGTCATCCAAACCCAAGTATTGGAATCCGAAGACCGGGTCGAGGATATTTTCCTGGCTGAGATCCTGCATGAGCTTTTGCGACAATAAAATGGCGGTGAAATGCTCCGAACTGCAGTTTAATTCCTTTCGGGTCGATTGCATGACTTGGGAATATATTATGCTCACCAACGCAAGAATAAAAAGACCGATCAGAATTTCCAAAAAAGTGATGCCGCTCTTTTTATTCCGATTGTTAAATTCATGCGTCCGTTTCAAAACATTTCCGCCTTATAAATCCAAAGCTGGGTTTGGCTGTCCCGGGTCATTTTTATCTGCACTTTATTCGTCTGCCCATCGGTGAAATCGGAGCCAGGGATGGTGTAATCCTCAAACGTGTCGTCATTGGAAATGAATTTATTGGTCCAATAAGGGGCTCCATTTATCGTTATATCAATGTAACATTGGGAAACACCCCCATCACCGGAACTTCCCAACATATTCAACGTCAAATCACGTTTGTTGGGAACACGGATTTCGGCGTATCCGTCTTTGTCGAGTAATCTATAGTGAGTAACATAATTGGGAAAGCGAGTGTCTATTTCGAAATTTGCTCCGGAAGTTCCCATCCCTCCGGAGCATGTCGGGGGATTGGTGTCCAGCTTGACATACCCGGCCGGTTCCGTTTTGCTCGGCGGATTTACGGGCGGGTTAACCACCTCGGGCGGTGACTCGGGAATCGGCGGATTTACCGGCGGTTCGGAAGATGGTCCTTCGCTCTGCCTCGGATCGACCAAGGGCGGACTATTTGGCGATCTGGCCGAAAGAATTTTTACGACATCTCGAATATTCGGAGAGCTGGAAATCTGAATTCCTTTGGGAATAGCCTTGGGCTGATTTTCAGCCCGTTTTTTCAACAGCTGATTGATTTTTCCCGCAAGAAACCCACCGTTCGTATCAGGCATTTGGTCAGGCGGAAAAGTGCCGAAGAATAAGGGTTGGATTCGATTGGTTATATCCAGAATGTCGTCTTGAAAGATGATTCTCCAAAAATACAATTTAGTGAGTCCCTCAAATGTGGATTTGATATAGATGTCGGCTTGGAATTCCTTCGGTCCGTTTTCCACGAAGCTTTCATATTCCCCGCCGAAAAGGGGAATTCCGATTTCTTGTATCGCGCCGTTGAGAAAATACCTTTTAGACCACGGACCCATGTAGATTTTGGCCAGGATATTGGAATAGGCTGAATAAGCGATAACGAAGGTCGTCTCGCGTTTATTGACAACCTCCACCTGTCCCCGAAAACTTCGATTCATTGTGGAAAAGGACACAACCATGGTTCCAAGCACGATAACCGCAAGAATTACAAGGGGAAGAACCAAGCCTGCCTTGCGGTGTAAAAAGGAGTTGTACATCGCCATGCTTGGTTTCATCTCGATTCCTTCGGTACTGTTCTTATCATTCGCTGTCGAATCGGCTCTGCGGCTGAAATTAGGATCTTCGTATTTCATCACCATTTCTCGATTCAATCAAGATTCGCGAGATTCATGAGACCGATGTGTGTGATGAATTGATAACTGCTTTTCTCATTCACAACCGTCGCGTTGACTTGAACCCCAAAAGGGCTGATGCTTGTGAATGCCAATCTTTCCAAGGAGTCGGCCAGTATTTTTTCATTATCCCGTTCGTAATTTCCCGTGTGCGTATCGGTGTAAAAGACAAGCTTGAACAGTTTTTTCTTCATAATTTGGGAATTCTTTTCGTCACCGTCGAGATACAGAAGAGCCATGTTGTTTTCCGCATCCTTGAAAACCAGATAAGGCAAGGTCTCGCCTAAGAGAGGTCGAACAACCTCCCCGCCTTCGCGAATTTGCTCGACGATTCGGTCGGCAGCTTTTCGTGCCTCCATCTGAAGAAGAAGACGATTCGTCACGTTCTTTTCCGTGCTTCGAAGAATGCTGGTTGAAAATCTCACCCCTAGAGCCAACACCATCGAAATGACGCAAATTCCGACAAGCAATTCTATTAAAGAAAATCCTTCGGTTCCGATCTTGTAAACATTTCCAGAGTCTATTCGGGAAAACGGCCGAGTCACGCCGTTTGAATTACTTGTCATCGTTACTTTCTCATCGTTGAATAGTACATCCAAAAAAAGACTACTGCATAACAACCACCACCACAAGAAAAACACGCAAGCCGAAACAATCATTCACTCACTACTTTCATCGCCGAATCCGACTTGAAAACAACGGAGGAAAAGTAAAACTTATGGAAAAGAGAAAAGGTGACAATTATTTTCGATTTTTCAAGGATTGAAAAAAGCGGATTTATTTATCGGCTCGAATAAGTCCGCGCTATAATGATTCGACTATCGGCATTTCAATTTCAGATGCAGGATATTACGAATTGTATCCATATCCATGATATGGATATGGATATTGAAAACCTTTATCTGAAGCTCCATCCTACGATCGCTCGATTAACGGCAACAATCACACTGCTTTTCATCGACATTGATGAGTTTGCCCCTTCCGAAAGTTTGGGCTATAATAACCACGCTTTTTTCTGATTTTGCAGCGGGAAATCAAACCTGATTATTGTCTTTCCGAGAACCCAAAGGAACGTAAGAACGAATGATCGCCTCATTGGAAAATCGTGATTCCAATCGATTGCATGATGCATTAAAGGAACTGCTGGCCGATCTTTCCTCGGAAAATGCGGTCACGCGTGTCACGATAATAATGCAATTACAGCCGTTTTCCGCGATTGTGGAAGTACAGGACGCCCTTGCGCGACGAATGGAAGTCGAATCGGACGCCGAATGCCGCTATCTCCTTAGCCAGATTCTGGACGTCGCATTACCAAAAAAAACACCGACGACTCGGCGGAATAATGACGATTTTGAAATTCCATCCGGACCTGATGAATTTGCTCAAGCATTTCGGGCAACATCGGAAAGCGATTTAGAGAAATTTCTTATACGTTTGCGAACTTTCGACTCCGAGCAACTGAACATCCTGATAAACAACATCCTCAAGGATGAGACTCGCGCAAGGGGAATCTACGTTTTGCTCAAAGCTTCGCAGGATAAATGCGACCCCGATGCTCACCAACAGCGATTGAAATCGATTTTAGGCCATACTTATCCGCTCTTCGTCCTTCGATGTTACCCCATCATTCTCGAAATCGAACCTAAAGTCGGATTGACAGCCCTTCCAAATCTGCTTCTCCATCAATCTCTTCCGATTCGCGTTATGGCCATCCGTACGCTTCATAGGCTCTACCCGTCGGAAGCCGTGCGAATGCTTGGTGAAATGACGCTTGACGAGAAAGAAAGCGTCAGAATGATGGCCATTAGTCTGATGTTCGCATTCCCATTCCCTGAAATCGCGACTCTACTTGCGGATATGCTTGAAGAAGGAAGGATTTCGACGCAGGCATTTCCATTGGTTAATGAATTGGTCCGGAACAATCCCGACAAAAACTTTCTCGCCCGCATGGCGCAAGCTTATTGCCGTCGTGGAGAAGAATTTCAAGAAGCGAAACCTCTCATGAAGACCATCGTTGAATCCATGGCTCTCATAGGAATGGAAATAGGTACTCCGGGCGCTATTCTCAGCCGATTTATTCAGGACGCACGTGAGCGATTGAGTGAACTTCTGTCGATTCCGATTTTGGAAGAAGTTGTACATGACCAAAATGCATCGATCTTACCTCAACTACCTGAGCCGGCTATTCCGCTGAAAATTCCATCTTCCCCCAAAACGCCTATAAATAGCCCTTCTGAGCGTGGAACATCTCCCGAATCGGGCCGTTCCATCTCCCCATCGCGGACTGAAACATCCCTATCGGCATCATCAACGGATTTGACACCTCCACCTCCCGCTGCCCGGGAAGATAAAGCAATCTCCTCCGATCTCTCTTTTGAAAAACTTTCCGCGCTATTGGCGGCCAAAGCCACGCCTTCGGATATTATCCCTCTTCTTCCCAAAATGATCGATGCCGAAGTTTTTGGAAAAATCGTCGAATGGGTGGAAATTTCCAAAACTCATGAGCCGGCTATCATCAAGTGGTTCATCACGCGTCTGGAAGACTCCGATCCTAGAATCGTCATCTCCGCCATGAACATTCTTGCGAACAAAGCTCCGAAAGAGTTGATTCCTCAACTTCCCGTATTATGTTTCAATCAGGATCCTTTAGTTGTAAATCAAGCCATCCGATATTATCGACGGCTTGATGAAAAGGGTTTCCTTATGCGTCTGCAAATGTGGATCGTAGAATCGGGAAATCGCCAAGCATGGCGTGCCGCGCTCACCGGCGCCGGACAAATGAAATTTTCTACGGCCAAGACGTTGGTGTTTAAAGCCTTGGGTAAAATCAAAGACATGGATCTCATACGGGACTTCGGCAACATTCTCTTAATCAATCCGGAACGAGAGACGGTAACTGTGCTTCGCGAAATGGCGGAAAAAGAATCGGGAAATCGCCGGGAATTTTACTGCAAACTCGCGGATCAGTGCCAGGAAAACCTTCAGATTGTCAGATCGGTTTCTTCCCCGGACGCCAAAGCTGGTCCAAACCATTGGTCTTCCGTCTTCTCCGGGGAGCAAATGGACGCACTTCTTGAACAGATTCGAAAAATCCATTTTTCCGTAAAGGAAACCGGCGTTGCTTCTCTCAACGATCCTACGGTTCAAATGTATATAGTTTTGACATTATGCGCGATTTTCGTCTTTTGGCTGTCCTCGGTGTTTTTTTTCCCCTCTTCATCCGGAACCAAGCGTGATTCCAACGAAATTACGGGTCACATTCCGCGACCAACGAAATTTCCGCAATCAAAACCGGCGGGGAAAGAACCCATTGAAGGAGTTCTTCTCAGTTATGATTCCCCAAAATTGATCTGGATATTTCAGCAAAATGATAAAAAAACATATCAGATTCAGTTCCCTCCGAATGCCCGAGTCAAAGTAAACGACCGACTTCTCATCCGCCTTGAACCCACCGGTTATACCTTCCGCGGCAGGCCGGTCTATTTCGTGCGAAGTTGTCAGAAGCCCTGATCGAAAAACCCCGCAAACGGCAATTTCAGGCATGTCCATTCAATCCTTCTCCCCCTTTGTTTTTAGCTAGTATGACAACCGCACTTATTAAAGCGCCATGGCACAGAGGTCACAGAGCGAGTTTAAAAAATCTCCCAATAATTTTTCTCCAGTTCTGGTGGCGTCTACCGTCAGGGCAAACGCATTAAAATTTCTGTAGGGCGGATTAGGCGCGCTTTTGCCGTAATCCGCCGGGTCGGCTAGCCAAGGACCGAGTTTTTTGTTACCATATTCACGGTTTGGATGAAAGTGGTTTCATGATAAATTGATTGCATTGTTTGCGAAGGAGTTGTGAATAATGCCGTTTTCGTTGGACTGCATTGTCGATGGCGAGGTTCGCGTAATAATTGTTCATGGATATCTTGACATTGAATCGGGAAAGATCCTGCGCACCAAAGTTGAATCTCTCCTCGCAAAAGGGACTCGTAAGATAATTTTCGACCTTTCTGATGTTCCTCTCATCAGCTCAGGATCGCTCGGAGAATTGATCGATATAGTTTCCAAAACGCTTTCCATCTCCGATCTTAAAATTTGTTTTTTCGGATTGACAAATACCGTGCGGGCCTGTTTCCGATCCGTAGGAATGACTCTCTATGCTCAATTGGCCGAAGATCGGTCGGAGGCGTTAAGTATTGTTCGTTCCTGATCGTTACTCGGGACCAACGAATTTTTTACGATTTTTTTCCGGAGCGGTATTTTGATCGCTCCGTTATTATTATGGGAAAGATTACGAGAAATCAGGAATGAAGGTGTTTCCCTTATCGGGAAAACACGAGTCGGAATAATAATTCTGCTTATTTTTGGCGGTTGGTTTCTCATCGCTCTTCCGGTTCGTTCATCCCTATGGCTTGACCGTCTTTTTATCGATGCTTATCAAAGATGGGCCGCGGGTTGGTATTCAGCGCATTCTTCCCTTGTCATCGTTGCAATCGATACCGAAACTCTGCAAGCGGGAAACACGCGTTGGCCATGGCCGCGACGGGAAATAGGCCGACTACTGAAGCGCATTGAGGAAGGAAAACCTCGAATTATTCTAATGGACATCCTTTTTCAAAATCCGCAAGAGGGTCCTCAAGGTTCGGAAAACGATCGGGCGCTTGCTTCGACAATTCGCGAACTCGGCAATATTGCTCTCATTTATCTGGTTGAGGAAACCCGTTCGGCAACAGGCTTGGAAATAAACCGCATTCACAGTCTCGATTCGTTTCGGGAAGCCGCCGCTCTCGAAGGTTTCATCTGGGCTATTGTAGACGATGACGGATTGATCCGTTCTTTCGCGGTTAGAGATGAGCGCTTGGGAGTAGACAGTTGCTCTCTTCAGATTGCTCGCAAATTTGATACCGCTTTGCCCCTCCCTGCTCCGGATGATGACGGGGTCAGCCGCAGCCTTCTCACTCTCCCGCGACGATCCGGAGGGATTCCAATCTTGAGCGCCAAAGATCTTTTGGATGGGAAAATACCCATGGGAGTCCTCCAAGATAAAATCGTCGTTCTGGGAATCACGGCGATGATCCTGCATGATTACCACCAAAGCTCACATGGCTTGATCTCCGGCGTCGAGATTTTGGCAAGCTCTTTGGATACCCTTTTGAACCACCGCGCCATAAGGCGGTTGAAAGGGCCGATCTGGAGAGGAATTTTAGCCGTCTTCGGATGTGTGTTGGGAATTTATTGTCACTTGCGCAGTTGGTCACACGCGGGGCTTCGCAGTTTCCTTTGGCTTGCGGGATGCCTTATCTTGGGAGCCGTCTGTTCCGTATATTCAGGTGTCTACCCGCCGTTAGGAGTCTTTTTTCTTTCCTGGGTTTACGGCTCGGCATGTACTTACGCGATCCTTTCATTTTTGGATTTCATGGCCGTGCAAATCATGCGCGCTGAAGCCCAAGCCATTGGAGACATCCAAAAGTTGATCTTCCCCTCGACCGCATTGGAACTTCCCAACGGTTTTTATTGCGGAGGGCGATGCCTTCCCTGCGAATCGGCAGGCGGAGATTATTTCGATTATTTTCAGCTTAAAGACGGGGATCTGGTCTTCCTGCTTGGGGATGTTACAGGTCACGGATTCGCGGCGGCCATGGTAACAACGTTGGTCAAGGCGGTAGTAACACAATTCCAATTTTTCGCCGATTTATCGCCGGTACATCTAATGGAAATCCTGAACAAAGTGATTTTCGAGATCACCAAACGTAAGCGGATGATCACTTTGGCGGTCGGCCGTCTGAACCTGACGAGCGGAGTTCTTCAAATATCTTTCGGCGGTCATCTTCCGGCCTTTTTTCTTCGAAGGGACGGAACTCTCTCGGAGATTTCTTGTCCTGCATTCCCTTTGGGTGCTACAAGCAATTTCAAGTCCAATTCGATCTCCATAACCATGGAACCGGGAGAACGTCTCATTTTATATACCGACGGATTTGTTGAAGCAATTGATTGGGAAGATAAACCTTTTGAGTTCGATAGATGGAAAGAGTATTGTAGAAGATTGCCGAATCTTTCGTTTGATTCGCTTTGGAATGAAGCTATCGACACCATCAAAATGCACACCGCCGGTCGTCCGTTTACCGACGATGTGACTCTCTTGATACTCGGTAGAAAAGAGAGCTGAACCCGGTATTGATTTCCAACTCGAATCGGAAATTATCAAAGGAGGCGTGAAGACTATGCAGATGAAAAAATTCCTACCACTGATGTGTTTTGTGATTGCTTGTTTTTTAATTTTCGCTTGGTTGGAAGGTTGCAACCGTTCCGAGACGGAACCCCTCGCCAAATTGAAGTCCGTGCAGGGAATGGTTGAAGCCCGGGACACGCTTGCAGGAACATTTGCTTCGGCCAAGGAAAATCAATCGATCAACGAGGGTGGAGCGGCTAGAACCGGCAAAGCAAGCTCGGTTCGCATTGTTTTCGCGGACGGCAGCGATGCATTCGTAAAATCCGAGGCTTATTTCGAAGTCGGGAAGAACTACCCGCTGGCCGTTCAAGATCAGGGAATGGTGATCTATCAATTCAAGAAACAAAAGCAAGAGATCAAGATAAAAACGCCGCATGGAGTAACCGCGGTTTTGGGAACTACTTTTTTATTGGACGTAACGCCGGAAGGAACGCGATTGGTGTTGAACAAAGGCAAGGTATCATTTACCGACCCGACCGGCAAGGAATCGGTAGTTCTCGAACCCGGTCAATCGATTTTCGCGAAAAAAGGCGCCCCCTTGGGAAAACCCATTCCCGTGGATCCGATGGAACGTGAATCGATGTTCAAGGGCGTTACACCAAACGATGCCGCCATCAATCGACAATAATAAAAAACAAGAATGTCTTTTTTTCCTAAACCATTTTTTCAGCAAAAAAGTAATATATTGATGACGAGTAAATAAGAAAATTACACGTAAAACAAACTGGAGGGAAATTATGATTAAACTCAAGTTATTCACCAAGTTAGTGATTTTCTCGATAGTAATTTTCGGAACTTTTATCGCCGCTTCATCCCTTCTTGCTGAAGACACAAGCCAATCAAACAGAACGCAGAGCATCGCGGAACTGAAAGCAATGTGGGAAAAAATCCAAAATGCTTTGGGAATGAGTCATTGGCTTTGTTTGACGAAGCCCACCGGATTGGATGCCTTCATTGAGAAAGCAAAGGCCGTTGATGATGCCGGAATCCTAGAAGAAGCCACGGGCGAAAAAGACGCACTGGCTACGGCTTACACTATGAAATGTAGGGCTCAGTCCAGATGCGGCAAGATGGACGATTTGGTTGACACCGTAAACAGTTTGCAAAACGACAGATTGGCTCAATACGTTCCCTACACGAAACACACGGACGATTATAAAGCTTGGAAAACAAAAAGCGACGAATTGATGACAACATGGAAGGGCTACGCCGAAAAAGTCGTTGCCGCGCTGAAAGAATTGTCCAAACAGAAAGACGAGTTTCCGTCCGACGATTTGAAAAAGAAGTTGGAAGATTTGAAGGCCAAAAAGGATAAAAAAGAAGAGATTAAAGATGAAGATAAAAAAGCCGTTTTGGATGAAATCAATAAATTCAAAACAGACGTGATGTTGGCCAAAGGCAAGGAAGTGACAGAAAACGCTAAAAGTATGGCGCAAATGCTCACCGACGCCGAGAAACTCGTTACGGACAAAACGGTTCCGACGGTCAACGGAGACGCGGAAATCTGCGGTCTTAATGCATCTTCGCTCTTTGACGCGGAAAAACAAAACGAAGCGCTGAAAGAGATTTTCGGCGATGCCGGAGAAAATGATTACGGCACCCCAAAATTAGTTACGGAAGCCGACAAAGTTTTCGAGGAATTCAAAAAAATCGTCGAATCCGCCAATGGCGTTTTTGAAAAAGACAAGATAGACATTGCCGAAGTCGAAGAAATCTTCAAATTAGAGGAGAAGCTCGAAAAAGACGAATTGAAAGCACTCAAAAGGAAATCGCCAAGCGAATCAATGGGAAGCGCCTGCCTTCTTTGTTCCGGCGATTCGACCACATCTTCTACTGATACCGATACCGACAACGGAACGGGAACCGGGACCGACACGTCATGCGACGCCACTACCGGCTACAAGCCGCTTTTCGATGCACTAAAAGATCGCTTGGACAGCCTTGGACTGAAGATACCCGGAGCCGATGCGGCCGATGAGAAAACCGCTTTCAACAATATCGGCATGGAGCTGTTGAATTTGGGAAAAGCATCTGATATTGCCGCGAAAATTTCAAATGATGAAGAGGGCAACAACAAACTTCGCGGATTCTGGTTCTACCATTGGCCCCAAGGGATGTGGAAAGACGGCGCCCCGACATGTCCTTCTTTCGTAACCAGCGATAAGGGTTTTTATCAGTTGAAATACGCGGAAAGAATGCTTAAGGAAAAAAATACGGCATTCAAAGAAGGAACCGGTTCCTTCGACCCGTTCTCTTCCTGTTCAACCGATCTTACTGGTTATAATCTATATCAAAACAGAATTTATGACATCCTCGGGGCACGCTATATTCCTTGGAGCCTCGTTCGCGATATCGGTGAAAATAATCCGAGCGCGGAAAAGGTTAAAAAACTGCTGGAACAGTGGAAATCATCATCCACTACTGAAAAGCCCAAAGATACTACCGATGGTACCCCCAATAGCCCATTGGAAGGTGAAGACTAAAATAAGGCATTGTTAATAAATAACTGTAACAAATTTCGTTCATCGACCGGCCATAAGAGCCTGTAAGAAAACAACTATTTGTAATGGTTATTTTCTAACAGGCTCTAAGGACAAATTCCGATTCCTTCTCCTGGCGACTAATGTAAGGAGTATAAAAAACTGACTTTCACCCGGGGAAGAAGTCCGAACTTCTTCCCCGGGATTTTTTTCAGGAGCGTCATGATGAGGATGTGTCAATGTCGCAAGAGCATCCGACGCCATGCAGAGAAGATGGATATGCATCATTGCCGGGGTTGCGCAGGGATGACGCGCCAGACTCCGGCAAGAACATATTTTTTGGAGAGATATCGGTGAAACGAGCTTCAATAATTATTTTCATTATTTCCCTAATTTTCTTTAAACAAGTGGAGGCTGCCGGGAAAAGAATCTCCCCGGAGGAAATGCAACAGCTTTTAACGGCGGTGAAAAAATATAACGGCGAATATTGCCCTCCCGGCATACCAATCCGTCATATTACGCGCCAGGCTCTCGAACGGCTCTCTCAAAAAGCTCTTATCAGATTCGATCAAATCGATCTTTTCCAGGACGTTGAAATTTCGATCGATTCCCAAGACCCAATTTTTAAATCCGATCTCAGCATTAATGCATCCTCCACAATGGAAGGTAGGTATATTCCCGAGGAAATACTCGATTCATCATTAGGCAATCTTACCCCGGATTCTCCTCTTGGCCGACCAAACATTCTTCCTTCCAAGGAAATACGGATACTAACCAAGACTTTTTCCATTCAACGAGCCGATGGAACCACTGAAACCATAACTTATCATGTTCCAAAGCTCAATTCCGCGCCAAGACTGAAAAATCCCGAATCGCTTTCCCAAGGATCGGATTCCGTAATTCCCGCCAAGTAAACGAGCTTCATGTTATACTTTTCTTCGCGGGCTTTCATCGAGAAAAGACGACGGCATGCAAGAGCTTCCCGAATCGTTTTCTCGAATCTTCATCAAACATGGTATCATAGCTTATGAATCGGTTGAAGACTACGCCGGAACTAATCCCGATCCTCAGGAGAGGCTTCCTGCTTTGGGTTGCACTATTGGTTTTTTTTGTTCTCGGAGTATTCGTCTTCACTTTCAATCAACTTGTAGTCAACCAAAATATTCGAACCCACCATGAACTGCTGGTTCAAACCGCCGATCTTCTGGGGCAATCAAGCGTTCAGCTTATAGTGAATAGATTCAAACAAGGTTTGGAACCAATATTGCGTCAGGAAGCACCCGCCTTATTTCAGCCGATATCCACCACTGGAGCCGAACCCAAGGAATGTGACCTCTCCGCTTCGATTTGCGGGCAATTCAAGAGTGAAATTCAGACTTTTCTGAACCAACTTGATGAGGTTCAATTTTTTAAGGGTCTGTTTAAGCACTTGCCGAACTGTACTGATGTTCGCGTCGTTTTTCGTCTCCAAAAATCGATTCACCCGACTTTCTCCATTCAACAGACCCGCGATCCGGTTGAAAAAAAAGGAGAAATGATCGTTTCCTGTACTATCGAGTTTCATGGAATTTCTCGCAAAGTCACGGCCACCCGGCATTTCTCGTTGGTCAGCATGGTCCCCGGACCGTTTTGCAGGTTTACCTTATACGCGCCGTTTTCCCCTTGGCCTCATTGTTACACGGCGCTCGGAATTTGTTATAACGGGGAAGTCGATACGAAATACGAGCACCCGTTTCCTCAACCGCAATCATTCAAGGGGCCGCTAATCCTCAATAATTCTTTGGAGAAATTCGACATCGGGAAATCCCGCGACGATGAAAGCGATTTGCAAAATCGGGGTTGGGTTTTCATAGGGCCTTCTCCCGATGAAGCCGTTTTTCTGAAAATATCGAACGGTTACAATTCATATTCGGGCGGGTCCTTTCATTTCATGATGCCTCCAGGAACTTCGCCGAACGGAAAATACAAGGTAATCCCTCCGGAAGTCATTGAGGACCCCTCAAATTTCAATCAGAATGCCGCTGATTTCAAGCCTTATCTGATCGGAAAACAAATGATGGGGTTTTACACTCAGGTTGATTATGGAAACCAACAATTGGGCGCCGCCGCAATGGGGCTATGGGACAAGGATTTATGGCCGAAAAACGGAAACTGGTTATCGACCGACCGGTGGCGATGCGCATGCTCTTGGATATACCCTTACGGGAATATGGCGAATCCTTCCCGCACGCTGATCATCGGGCCTGTTTTAGTCGGTTTTCTGGTCGCGTATTTCGCCCGCAATCTTGCCCCAGAAGTCACATCATGGCAAAAAGGCTTTTTTTCCCCCCCGCCGCCGAAAGATTCGTACAACCCGGAAGATCGAATCTCCAGCGTGGGAGATCCTTTTCCTATTGCCTTTCGATATCGGTCCGTCTTTCTTCAGCCTCCGCCACCCAGCCTTGCTCAAGGCTACACAAGCCTGGAGAGGGTTAGCCCTTGGTGTTCCATTTCCAACCCTGACGCTCCGGTTCCAACTGAAGGAATCGCGTTCAACACGTTTTTCGATTTCATGCGATACGATAAACAACCCGATGACAAGAAACCATTTCCCGATTATCAAGGGGAACCTTCCTTGGCCTCCGCCAAATACGATCAGAAACCCCGCTGTGTTCCGAATTCCATTTTGGCGCGGGAGACCAATCCCAACATTCCCGGCTTGCATCCGTCTGAGGATGTTAAAATTCTACTTCCAAAAAGCAACACAGTCGAAGATACCAACCAAGACCAACTGTATTTTCACGGATCCCTGCGCGAATACAATTTTCCCATCGATTTCGGATATGCCGTTGGAGCCGTTCCTAGAGTAACGCATATTCTTGACCTTCAAATGCTTGATGACGCCGATCAGGAAAATGATCGGGTAAGAGATTTCCTTTTTCGCCCTTCTACCGAACGAGATGAATGCAAAACGGGATTCTGGATTCCCAGACGTTCGGGGATTTTCTATATTCTTAGGCCAAAAGACATCAAAAGCGGCGGAAAAAAGATGGTGTTGCCGAAAAATATTTTTCTCGACAAATCGCTGATGATAGTAAGTATTCACGGTGACATGTTGATCTCCGGGGATATTACAACCTCGCTTCCCGAAACCGGTGGTATTGAAACCCCTCCGAAAGGAGAAAACCTTCTTTCGCTAATACCGCTTGACGGCGATATCTACCTCGGACCGGAAGCGAAAAAGATACATGCCTACCTTGCCCCCATTGGACCCGGCCGAGAAGGTGGCGCCGGAGGGAATCGTTTGCTGGCCGATCAGAAGCCATTTTCCAACAAACTTGATATTTTCGGCGGTCTTGCCGCATGGGAAATCGGTCTCTACAAAACGGCCGGGGAAGATCCTCGCGATTGCGGCACCACCATGAATTCTTTTCCAAAAGGAGGCATGATTACATATAATCCGTATTTCAATCCGAGTGCCCCCACTTACGAAGAGTCGCGAAAGCTCATTGTAGACGACTTGCACATCGAACAAAAGAGCGAGGGTGCTCAATGATGCCAAGTTTTTTTTTGCATCGTATCAGGGGTTTTTCAATGGCGGAAATCATGGTTGCAGTGTTTATTGTTGGTTTGATAATAGGCCCTCTGGTCCTCCTCCTTAATCAGTCCACCCAGAAAACCAACGTTTCGATGTATCTGTTTCTTGCAATGCATTATGCCGACGAAATTGCTCAGCAGCTTCAACGCATGGCGCCCCATTTCGATCAAATTCTGGCGGAAGCTAAAGATCCAACATCCCAGACAACACCCACCCTGCGAGACCTCCTGATGGATGGGAATTTCTTGAATGAAGTGAAAAAACTCGATAACAATTTTACATTGGCTTTTTTTCAATTCGGCGCAAAAAAACTGCAAGCTTGTCTTATGCTGTCGCCGATGGATGGACACTTTAAAACACGAACTTTGGATGTTTATCCTCTGGTATCACAAACCTCTTCAATTCTCGGGCAAAAGAATTTTTGGAAAGTGAATATCATTCTCGAATGGAAAGAAATTCAAAACGGTCCGACTCAATCGGCGCTTTTTCCGATTATTTTGGGGAACCCATGATTGCGAAGAAAAGACAAGGATTTACTTTCCCGGAAATCGTCATTGTCGTGAGTTTGGTGTCAATGATAATGCTCACTATTTTCGCCTTTTTTTCGTCGGGAGTTCGGAGCACCGTAAAAGGAAAAGATAGACTTGATTCGATCAGGGCGATGACCCTTTTACTTGCCGACATGAAAAAAGACATAGCCAACGCGGAAAAGATCGAAGCGGAAAATCTACCGCTTCAAATAGGAGAAACGGAAGATCTGTTTCCTGATGATGTCGTTTATGACAGAAAAGTCACTTTCACGGGAAAAGATGGAATTTTTAGTTATTCTCAGGGCGCAGCCGCCAAGGGAGAATCTTCTTTCGTTTTGCGAAGCGGTAAAAATGCAAGGGGGGAAGATGTTTATGAAAAATTCGGGGTTCCTCGAATCAATTCGTTTGAGGTGCTGCACGTAATTAAAAAAGGGAAATTCGGGTCTCTTCCTCAAGATTTCAATCAAGTTCTGATAAAGATGGTTCTTGATTCAAATGACCCTCGGCTTCCCGAGGATAAATTGTATTTCACGCATGTTTTGGTTCCCAATCGCCTTCCCGGGTCCGATTGGAGCTCTCCCGCTGAAAATTAATCAATGACCGAAATATTCGCCAATTATTCGAGAGAAAGAATATACGATTCCGATCCATGGGTTCGGCGAACTGTTCTAACCTCCATGATAAGAGCACCGCAAGCGGCCGATGGAGAGTTGTTTGAGGAATGTTTATTCGACTCCGACACCACCTTGGCCCTGCTGGCGTTTTTAGGCTTGAAAAAACTTCATCCGCTTACAAGCGGAATAGATACCGTCTGGAAGGAAATGTTTGAAGAATCATGCGATCTTTTAGTGCGAAGAGCTTCAACCGGCCCCGTTGACCTTAGATTATCGGCTCTTCAGGCCCTTGCTTTTGCTCCGAGAAGCATGGCAGTCGGTACCGCCGCCATGATATTAAGGAGTGTAACCGATGGTGCGGCACTCGAAGGTGGTCTGGGGGATACCCCTCCGGTTTTTCCGCTTGTGCAGGCAAAGAGACCGTCCGAGCTTCCCGAGGGTTTCGCCTTGATGCTTTCAGCTCTACCTGATAGTTCAGACAGAGAGTCTTTTTTAAAAACGGAATTGGCGCGGAGCGAACCTCATAGATTGTTGCCGGTTTTGCTTTCTCTTCAAATAACACCGGCAATTGAATTCACCGATAAAATATTACCGCTGATCAGGTTTCCCGATACTCGAATTGTCATCGAAGCCTCCAGAGCCTTATTGGCATGCGGCGGACCAAAAGCCTTTTTACTCATCATATCACTGCTCAATGAAACCGCCGATCCGGTGAAAAAAGTCAACATGTTGCCCATGCTTGCACAAACCGGAAGACAAGAAGCCTGGAGAGCAATTATCGAGCATCTTCATGATCCTTCGGCGCCGATTCGCAAAGCTGCGGTTACCGCGATTGGATGTTTCGATCATCTAGCGCATGAAAAAGCCGATTTATTGGAACCGTTTCTCAAAGATCAAGATCCCGCGGTAGTTTGTGAGGCATGCCGGTGGTTGTGGAAACTGGGCTCAGCCAATGCTCTGCCGCGATTGGAAACTCTTTTTCACGACGGTGCTCCTCGCCAACGAGCTCTGGCGGTGGAATCTCTAGGGGAACTGCCGGCCGCAACAGCCGTTCCTATTCTTCTTGAAAGTTTCGGGAAAGAGCGTCACGGCGATGTTGTCAGACAAATGGTTTTGGCGCTTAGAAATCTTCTGCCGAACGTGAAACAGAACACGCGTTTATGTGAAAGCATATGTCCCGTTTTGAAACGACTCTTGCAGTCGGCTGATCCGTTTTTTCGAAGCCAAGCAGCCGTTTTATGCGGCAACCTTGGAGAACCTGCTGAAGATTTGATACTGTCGGTTCTTGATAAATCCGATCATCCGCATGTTATAGCCTCACTGTTGGGAGCTTTGAAAAAAATCGGAAATCCCAGATTGCTGGTTGTGGGAAAATTCGTCGATCATCCGGATCCCCGTGTTAGAGCCAATCTGATGGAGGTAATAGCCCGATGCGGCATGGCGGGAGTTCCTTATTTAACAGGCGGTTTGAAGGACTCGGCACCACGCGTTCGTACCGCGGCGGCCTGCGGACTTTTTAACTCAGGACAACTGGATGTTATTTCTGTTTTAAACAGAATGTTGTTGATTCCATCACCTGTTTCCGTGCTTTCGGGCTGTTTCGCACTCGGGCGTTTGATGAGAATGCAACCGACGACGTTTCGGCAGGATCACCCGGTTTTTCTTGCCGTTTCCCGCGATGTCAGGCGTTCAAAGAAAAGTTCCGTAGACGTTGCAACCGCGCTTCTTGATCCCGCTCTGCCGATGCTTTTTATCAAGTTGTCCGCATCCGATAAAAGTTCGGCATCATGCCTGGAAATATCGAAATCCGCTCACTTGCAAAACCCGGCCTCTTATGCCGTAAAGCGAGTTCTCACGGCGTTCTATGCTTTAACTGAAAACTACGAAAAAGCATTGTCTCTTTTGGAGTCATGCATATCTGAACATCCCGGAGTCCTCGCTGATCTTTTGGATGCTTTCAGATTTTCACTGCTGACGGCAAATCTCGAAAAGGCCGAGTTTTATGGAAAGAAAGCAAAAGAGACCTATGCCAGGATTCTCCATGCCTGTAAAACCTTGTGCCAAAATCTGAAAGGAAAGAACGCCATTCAAATTTTCGAAAAACTCCATCACCTCTCAAATCCTTCAATGAATTTGTACAATGCCATGGTTCAGCTGAAAGCGCTCGAAGGAGAAAAAGACACGGTATTGGAATTATTAATGGAACTATTGCTGGCTCGCCCAACGAATGCTCCGGTTGCCCGTAAACTTGGCGAACTGGTTCCGGAATCGCTGGGGGAAATAAAATCGGCGTTGCTTCTTTTTTCCGATAATCTTGCTCCGTATGGAAAGTATCACTGAAAGCACGATTATCATGGCGATTGCATGAAATTGATGAGATCGTTGACAAGATCAGGATTGTAGAGGAAACAACATCACGGTAAAACTGTGCGGCTCGAAACTCGGAAAAAACAAACGATACCATTCCCAAAAAGAAATGTCGTATTCCGTAGGGCGGATTAGGTGCTTTCCACCGTAATCCGCCGAAAAAAATACGTCTTTATTTAATGGAATTGGTATGAGAACTTATTTTTTAAAAGTAAACTTTGGTTCATTGAAGAATTGTAGTTATGTGGTAATCTTAACAGCATCATAATTTGTTCTTGAAAGGTTGGAAATTATGCTGAAAAATTCGGTTGTGAAGTCAAAAGAGATTTTGAAGTCTCTCACGCTTACCAATGGCGCCCCCGGTTTTGAAAAACCTGTGGCCCGAAAAGTGGAGGAGCTTTTAGACGGTATCGGAACCATTAGTTACGACAAATTGGGAAGTATCATTGTCGAGAAAAACGGAGGCTTCGATAATCCCCGTATCATGCTCGCCGCTCACATGGATGAAGTGGCTTTCATGGTTAAGGGTATAACCGAGGCCGGTTTGATCAAATTTGTGGCACTAGGCGGCTGGTGGCCTCATGTTCTTCCGGCGCAAAAAGTAGTCGTTCAAGGAAATAAAGGACCGATCACCGGCGTTATCGGTGCCTTGCCTCCGCATTATTTGAGCCCGGCGGATCGTGAAAAAGTAATGCCGATAAAAAACATGGTGATTGACATTGGAGCATTTGACGCTAAAAACGTTCAAGAGCTTGGAATCGAAGTTGGACAACCCATTTTACCATTCGGAGAATGGACTGAAATGGCAAATCCCGAGATTATTTGTACTAAAGCGCTTGACGACAGAGTCGGCGTTGCCCTTATGGTTCAAATCATGAAAAATCTTAAAAAGCATCCGAATACGGTCATCGCGGCTGGAACCGCTCAAGAAGAAGTAGGAGTCAGGGGAGCAAAAACAGCCGTAAACCTGGTTAATCCGGACGTTGCTATTATTCTTGAAGGTCCTCCGGCCGATGATTTCCCCGGCACTGCGGAATTCGTCCAAGGAGCAATGAGAAAAGGCCCGCAAATCAGAGCTTACGATCCCACGGCGATTGCCAATCCCGGACTGTTCAATTTCATCAAAACACGCGCTACGGCCTTGAAAATTCCCTTTCAGGTCACCGTTAGAGACAGCGGCGGAACCGACGCGGCGGTGATTCACGTGCATTCCCACGGAGTACCATCGATCGTCATCGGCGTTCCCGTGAGATACGCGCATACCCATATCGGCTTGATGTCGATGAAGGATTTCGAACACACCACACAACTGGTTGTCGACATTATCATGAATCTTGACCAAAAAACGGTGAAATCCTTTTTAGAGCCTGTTAGAAAATAACCGGATCATCTGCTTGTTTTCTTACAGGCTCTTATGGCCGGAAATCCCAGAAATTCGTTACACTTATTTGCTAACAATGCCTTATGTTGATCTATTTTAATTATTTGCCGAAATTTTTGTGATTTTTTATGGTATATAATTGTTGTTCCTTTTAGGAAGAGAACTTGTCATCATAATTAGAGGTATGATATGTCGAATTTTAAATGTGAAGGTTCTTGGGTAGCGCTCGTTACGCCTTTCGCGAACGGACGCATTGACCGAGATGCACTGTATAAATTACTGGATATGCATTTGGCGGCGGAAACCGATGGTTTAGTGGTTTCCGGTACAACCGGGGAATCCCCCACGCTTGGAATTGAAGAAAAAGCTCATTTGATGGAACTCGTTGTCGAGAGAGTCGCGGGAAAAATCTCGATCATGCTTGGAACCGGCGGAAACAATACGGCATCGGCCATTGATCTGACCAGACGCGCCGCCAGTCTTGGCGCTGAAGCCGTACTCGTCGTAACGCCTTATTACAACAAACCTCCGCAAGGAGGTTTGTTGGTACACTTTAGGGAAATCGCGGCATGTACAAACCTTCCTGTTGTTTTATACAATGTCCCGGGAAGAACCGGCGTCAACATGACCGCGACAACGACTCTTGAACTGGCAAAAGCCCAAAACATCGTCGGAATCAAGGAAGCATCCGGAAACATGGAACAGGTAATGGATATTATTCAAACAGCTCCTGAAAACTTTTCCGTTCTTTCCGGCGAAGACTCCCTGAACTTGGCGATAATGGCGTTGGGTGGCCGCGGCACTATTTCGGTTACCGCCAATGTCGCTCCCAAAAAAATGAAATCATTTGTTGCGGCAGCGCTTTCCGCTTCCTGGAACGAAGCAAGGAAAATACATTACGAACTTCTCGACCTTCATCGGGCGATGTTCTTGGAAGCCAACCCGATACCCGTGAAATCCGCTCTTTCTCTCATGGGTTTGATCAAAGATGAGTTGCGCCTTCCCTTGATTCCGGCATCCGAGAATACCAAAGAAAAGCTTACCAAGCTTATTAGCAGGATGGCTTTGTAATTTCATTGAATTATCTTTTTGAAATAATTCTTCCGATAATCAAAGATTTATCATTTATTGATGTCTGCGATATTGTCCTTGTCAGTTGGGGTATTTATCGCGTCCTTCTCTTGATTGAAGGAACCAGAGCTTTCAATCTTCTCAAAGGGCTGGGCATTCTTCTACTGTTGTTGATGTTCACGAAAAATTTCTCATTCAATACCGTTAATTGGGTTCTTGCCAATACGCTTCCCACAGGCTTTCTTGCGCTTGTAGTAATTTTTCAACCTGAACTTAGACGCGCCCTCGAAGACATCGGCCGGGGCAGCTTTCTGGCCGATCAGTTTAATCACGGCGAAAACTTCCCCGAGCTTGTCGAGGAAGTTTGCAAGACGATTGAAAATTGTTCGAAAAAACGCATCGGAGCATTGATTGTTTTCGAACAAGACATAGGATTAAAGGATTTTATAGATAAGGGAGTGCCGCTTCACAGCCATATAACCTCAGAACTCATGAGTACGATCTTCATGCCCTTTACACCCCTCCATGACGGAGCTATAATCATCAAGGGCAGCTATGTGGAAGCTGCGGCTTGCTTTCTTCCCATTACGCAAAATCCTGATTTGGCGAGGGAAGTTGGAACTCGACATCGCGCCGCTGTTGGTATCACTGAAATCACCGATGCGCTGGCCATGATAGTCAGTGAAGAAACCGGAAGCATATCGCTTGCCAAGAGCGGAAAGTTGGTCAGGGATCTCAACATGGAAAAAGTGCGCGATCTGGTACGCGGAGCTTTTAAGCGCGTAATCAAAAGCAGAAGAATTTTACCGTTGCGATAGAACATGCGAATAAACCTGAAAATCGTCTCATTGGTTCTGGGATGCTTCTTGTGGATTTATGTCAATCTAATTATTTCACCCACAATAAAAAGAGCTCTTAAGATTCCCGTCGAATATAAGAATGCACCGTTGCTGATGCGTATCACACCCGAAAGCTTGGATGCCGATGTCGTTTTAACGGGAACAAGAAGGAATTTTATTTTTACATCCAAGGATTCCATTCAGGCTTCGATCGATTTATATTATCTTAGACCTGGCCCCGCGAAGATGCAACTCAGGGTTTCGCCTCCCTCCGGTTTTATGGTCGATTCCGTAACACCAGCCCAATTGGACATTCACGGAGAATCTTTGATTCGCAAGGAATTCGAAGTTACCGCGGAAGTGAAAGGCCAAACTTCCGAGGGTTTTATCGCCGATACTCCCATCGTCACTCCGCGTAAAGTCGTTGTCGAAGGACCGAAAGAGACAATTGACAAAATCGTTTCATGCCAGGTTGCAGTCTTGTTTTCCGATATTAAGAATTCATTCAGCGAAAGCATGAAAGTCACTGTTTTCGGTCCGGATGGTGAAATGACCGATAATTTTCGAGTTTTACCGGAAAAAGTGAATATCGATATTACTGTCAAAGCGGGATATCCTTCAAAAGTCATTCCTGTCGCCACCCCCCAATTCATTAATAAAGCCCCTGAGGGTTATAAGCTCGAAGGATTCACAATCATTCCCCCCGAAGTAACGATTAGCGGTCCTCCGCGAGTAATCGAACAGATGTCGGAAATAAGCCTATTGCCTATTGATCTTGAGCAACTTTATCCCGGAGCCTCCATTGCAGCCGTTTTGAAACCGAGTTTTGAAAGCATCAAGATCGTAGGATCGACAACCGTTTCCGTTATCGTCAGCATGAGCAGCGCCAAAATTGTCCGACCTTTTTTGGGTTTGCCGCTGACGTTGAAGAACTCCACTCAACAACATTGCATAGTATCGCCGTCAAGTTGTACCCTCGTATTAAAAGGTTACGTTGAAGACCTTAATAAGGTTTCTTCCGCCGATTTAGCCATTCTTCTTGATACACGCGAAATGCCCACGGGAAGTTTTTCGGTTCTTTTACCTGCCCCCGAGGGTCTTTCCGAAAGAATCGAAATCGTCGAGATCCAACCGGCGAAAGTAAATATTGAAGTGAGCGAGTTACGAAAAGATACTCTTGCCTCTCCAACGATCGATCCGGCCCCAATTTCTCAGGAGTAAAAATTGAATTTATTTTCGATTCATCTACTCATAAAAGAGTGAATCAAAAAACTAATGTTAATGATATCGTAAAGAAATGTTAGGCATACTATCGTCGGTATAGAAGAACGCACCACTAGCGGCTGCATTTCTTTTTCGAGATTGTAAAATCCTTTTTCGAGTTGTGGAAGGTAAAGTGTTATGCTAGAATGACTCAACTTATGCCATCGCTCCTTTATTTGGGCGAAGTTTTGCACGAACTGGGCCGTGATTCTCTCAAACATCTTTTGAGAGAGTTGGGGGGCGAGTCGGCAAAAGCGGATCTTGTTGTCTGTAATGGAAACGGGATACTCAGGACGGGTGACAACATGGATGCCCATCTTGAAAGGCTCTTTGAAAGCGGAATCGATGTTGCGGTTTTTGGCGAACACGCTCTTAGTCGAGCTGCCGCTAGAAAGTTGCTTTCCCTGGATTTGCCGGTCATTAGGCCTTTAAACCTTCCTTTGGGAGCACCGGGGCATGGTTGGCGTCATGTAAAAGCAGGTTCCATGAGCATTGCTATCGTTTCTTTATTTACGGGAACGGATCGCATACTTGTAGATGATCCATTGGATGCGATGGAGCGTTTCATCGTGGAAACCCGGGAAATTGAATATGATGGTATGATCGTTGATTTTTCGGGTCCGAATCTGAACTTAAAAAAATATTTGGCATGGAAACTCTCCGATCGAAAACCCGTCGTTCATTGCATAGGAAGCGGGCTTGGGATTCCTACCGATGATTTGTCTATCACAAATGGAAGATTATATATCACCGATATTGGAATGATCGGGAATGAAAGCTCGATTGCGGGTCTAACTCCCGATAGTTGGCAAAGAAAGATACGGGAACATTCGTTTTCCGAATCGAATCTTCCTTCATCTCCGATTAGGGTTGACGGTGTCCTGTTGTCATTTCGCGAAGATTTTACGATTGCATCGGCAAAAAAAATTCGAATGACCCTGGAGAATGAATAAGAAAGCGAATTTGAAACCGTAATGAGTTTACACAACGATTCCGCAGGAATGGATTGCAATGCAAAGTATCGGCCATCAGTTCGGATTGTTTGTATATATGCGGTAATTTAAGGAGATACAAAGGTGACAGATCGATTGGGCAAGGATGTTCTAAGCGTTCTTTATGAAGCCCAAAGAGAGATTCTTGCTCATGGTAAGGATACGGATGCCTTACTTAATATATTAAGTCAGACTGCCTCCCGACTCTCGGGACAGAAGGGTTTTGCGGTTATTTTATATGACCATGCCGCCAAATCCTCCCGCGTAAGATATAACGACGGTTTTGATTTGGTATCTCTGGTACCGCATGTTCAGAATTTCACGGCTTCTCGGCTTGGAAATCTCCCGATTTCTCCGGAAATCGTTACTATCGCCGATGGCAACCGTCGCCACTTTATTCCTATCGGTCCTTCCGCATCCGAACCTTTCGGGGTTTTAGTATTGCCTTCCGGGGAAAGCGATGCTATTCCGGGTTTGGATGAATTTCGAGGAATAGCAACCGATGCCATTACCCGTTTTATGGAAGTGGAATTGGTCAAGCTCCAAATGGCTGAGCTGGCGGCGCTTCTGGAAGTCGGCAAAGCGATAAGCTCTACTCTTGATTTAACCGAGCTGTTAAAGAAAGTAATGCGTATGGCGACTCAAGTAATGCGTTGTGAGACGTCAACGGTTTACTTGATCGATAAACTTACAAATGAATTATATTTCCACATAGTTCAGGGTGATGCTACGGTTGGTACCAAATTACAGGAAATTCGTCTGCCCATGGGCACTGGTTTGGCCGGATGGTGCGCTAAGGAAAACAAACCGGTTATTGTTCCCGATACTCAGAAAGATCCGCGATTCTACAAACCTGCAGATAAGAAATCCGGATTTGTTACACGTTCGATGATCTGCGTTCCGATGCGCTTAAAAGATGAAGTTGTCGGAGTTTTGCAGGTCTTGAACCGCACGGGCGACATACCATTCAACGAGCATGATATAGAAATCCTGGAGGCTGTAGCTAACCAGGCTGTTTCAGCAATAGACAACGCCAGACTTTACGAAAATATTCAGAAAGTCTATTTGGCGACGATCGAGGTGTTAGCCACGGCAATCGATGCTAAAGACCCGTACACAAGAGGGCATTCGCGTCGAGTTACTCAGTATTCCATCGCAATTGCCGAGGAAGTGAACCTCGACAAGAGAGAAATTGAAGATGTGCGGTATGCCGGACTTCTTCACGACGTCGGAAAAATCGGAATCAGCGACAACATCATCAAGAAGCCCGGTCGTCTTACCGACGAAGAATATGCGATCATCAAGGAACACCCAAAGATCGGCGCGAGAATTCTGAAACCGGTCGATTTTCTGGCCGATAAAATTCCCGGCGTTCTTCATCATCACGAATATTTTGACGGACGCGGATATCCGGATCACCTGACCGGAGAATCCATCCCTCTTATGGGACGGATAATATGCGTAGCGGATGCCTTTGATGCGATGACTACAAACCGACCTTATCGAAAAGGTCTTACTGTCAATACGGCGGTAGCGGAATTGAAAAAATTTTCCGGCAAGCAATTTGACCCCGCTTGCGTTGAAGCCTTTTTGCGTGCCTTTGAGAAAAAGCTTTTTCAATATTTCGAAAAGGTGGGCGATTCAGATGACATGATTCTGAAATCCGATGAGTCGCAAAAAGACATACATGAAATTTCCACAGGCCCCGGAATTCAAGGAGTTCCATTGGAAAGTCAGCCTTATCCGCCGACACTCGCATTTGAAAGTCAACCGTTTCCGCCTATAATCCCCGGGCAACCCCCGAGTGTACCCGTCGGTTCATCAACCCCTCCGGCTTTGAACGATGTACCGGAACCTCCCAAGAAAGAAAGTTGAAGATCGGGGCTTAAAAGCGCAATTGACATGCTTGCTTGCCTTGGTTTAGTTTCCTTCTTGTGTGGCAAGTTTATGCACTTTTTGCTATAATGCCGCATAAATTGACGGTATTTTCTACAAAATCAAGATAATTTTTTGCAATGTGGAGGAATGAGAAAATGTTGACTTTGTTGGCGCTTCATCTGAAATGTCCTACCTGCACAAAATCTTTAATGGATGAAGAGCATCACCTGGATAATCATTCCAGTGTTAATTTAAATATCGAAGCCGACGGTAAAAAAGGATGGATTCGAATTTCCTCCGTTTATGGAAGTTACAATATTTCGAGCAAATACAAAATTCCGGACGGATCGATTGCGAAATTCTTCTGTCCGGAATGCACATCCGAATTGACCAGCTCGCAAAATTGCGGGCTATGCAAATCACCCATGGTCCCTTTACAACTTGATGAGGGCGGCAAAGTCTATTTTTGTTCAAAACGAGGCTGCAAAAAGCATTTAATTGAATTTGAAGAAGCGGAAAATGCTTTAACTAAATTCTATCAAAACTACTCCATCGGTGCGAATCATTCTCATTCCAATCATGAAAAGATCTTTTCTTCGAATACGGAGGAAGAAGGCAAAAAAGAACTTATCGCCAACAAAACATTTTTGAATACATACTGTCCTTTTTGTCGCAAAAGTTTGATTGAAACGGGAACGATCAACTTTGTCGTAAAGAATAAAAATCATCATGAGGGTATGCTTTCGCTTAGCCCCTATCTCAACATCTTTACCCATAAGTCTACGATAGAAATACCGGAAGGCGAAGAAGTCAGTGATTTGAAATGCTTCCATTGTAAGCGATCTTTGGTTGAAGAAAGTCTAAAGTGTGAAAGTTGCGGCTCTCATACTGCTCATATAACCGTATCAGCAATGCGTAAATTGATTCCTTTCTATATTTGTATGAAAAAAGGTTGCATTTGGCATGGGCTTTCCAATGAAGATACAAATCTCATAGCCCTCGAAGACAGTCTGGAGTGGTAATTGATAAATCGAACCAACTCGGTTTTGTAGATATTCGAAAAATCCGGATCTTTTTCTTACATTAATCTGTAAGTGAACATTCGCGAATTAAAAAAAGTATGAAATCCCGTTTTTATGAAGTGATAAGGTCGGCTTTAGGGAAATATCGATAGTGCGATTTAAACAGGTCGGCTTATCGGCTTTAGGCGTGCTTTGGTCTCTTTTCGTCGCCATTCGGTCAATACAAACTCATCCTTGGTTTTTCCCCGAATTTACGCTTTGGCCGTCATCCATATTGCTTTTTACCCCTTTTATTATCGGGCTAGGGTTTTGTATTCTCGCCATGATCGGCGGTCATGGATGGCTGACAATCGCTGGGTGCAAACCGAATTCACTGTGTGTCCTAATTGCATCCTGGCCGATGGGTCTTCTGCTGATTGCGCTGATCGGTGGGATTTTGGGCGTCACGAGCGGATTCGGACCCGGCTTTCTCCTGATGCTAACTGTTTTGCTGGCAGCACCTTCCCTATATTCATTACCGCTGATTTCATGGCAAACTCATCGACGAACAATTACGAACATCCTGCAAAATTACTTTGTTGTCGCGATTGCAATCGGCATCGCGCTTATCGCTTACTTGAATTTGCTGGGAATTTCGGCTCCGACGATTTCATATGACGATCAAGTCTACCAACTGACGATTCCGAAATTGTATCTGGAGGCAGGTCGACTGGTTGATCTTCCGGACCTCTCGCCGTCGTATCGCCCCCAGAATCTTCATCTTTTCTACACTTTGATCGGGTTGTTGGGAAACGAATCTTCCATGAGAACGGTAAATTGGTTTACGGGACTATTAACTACGCTGCTTCTGATCTTAGTTATGGGAATTCGTTTCGGTCCTTTCGCGGGAGCGATTGCAGGAATCACTTTTTATGCTAATCCCGAGATTGTCGTATTGTCGAGAACAGCTCAAACGGACCTTTTAACGACATATCTTTTTCTTGCCGGAATTTTTGTTCTCTTCGATTCATTTCATAACCATGAAAAAGATCGATTGATTTGTATGGCAGTCATTACTTCTTACGTGGCCGGCGTAAAAACCTCGGGATTAGGTATTTCATTATTTTTCGCTTTATCTACGGCAATTTCTCTTATATTTTTTAACGTTGATAAAGACAATCAACGAAGAAAGACAAGTTGTTTTTTTTGGTTTTGCTTGGCTTTTATCCTGCTCGGTTCACCTTGGTATATCAGGAATTGGTATCTCACGGGAAATCCGATATTTCCGCATCTCGGTTATTTATGGAACTCGGAATCATTAATGTCCTACGTTCCCGCTTTCAAGGAAGTATTTAAGCAATATCTTCCTTTTTCCTACGATCATGAGATACTTCTCAATTCTTTCGGCATGGGAAGAGATTTTGTGAACATGCTTCTATTGCCATGGAACGTAACAATGCACTGTCACATACACGACAAGTTTCACCCACTATGCTTTTTCGATGGGGAAATCGGATTCATGCCTTTGGCGCTTTTACCCCACATTATCTGGGCCGCGATGGTTTCAGGCAAACGCTCCGGCTTTTCTTTACTGGCGATGATCACTTTAGGAACATTTGTCGCGTGGGCTTGGGGTTCCCACCAAATCAGATTTTTAATTCCGGCATTTAGTCTGACGGCCTGCCTGATCGGATGGTGGTTTTCCTCGTTTGAAAAGATGAAATTTTTGGGTTGGATGATGGCTGTTCTGACCATGATTTCAACCATTTCATTCGCTGTGGTGAGAACGGAAAAGTTAGCGGATTTTCTGACGGGAAAAAAAGACAAGACGACTTTTCTTAAAAGCAATCTTCCTTTTTATAACGCTTATGATTTCATGAATTCCCTCAGTCGAGAAGGAAAAATCTTTGCGATCGGTGAAGAGCGGGTGTTTTACCTGCAAAGACCTTTTCATTGGGCGCCGTTTCTTCCCGAAGAGTTGATCTCGGCTTTCAGCGTGGCACGAAAATCTGAGGAAATCGCGGTTTTTCTAAAAAAAATTGGAATCACCATCCTATACCTGCCGTATCATAAAATGACCGATATGCTTCAGCTTTTCGATGATGAGAAATACCGCAGAAATATTCACGACTTTTTTCGAAATAATGCGAGGAAGGTATTTACGGACGAATCCGGCGAGGTCTTTGTATTGGATTGACCGACGTTAAAGCAAACCTGAATGAGCATGCCGGATATATCATTAATTCTCTTATTGAAAGCTACTCTCATTTCTTGAATCGCCGGAGTCCTCTATCCGAGAAAATTGTTTCATTACTCCTTATATCTATGATATAATGAAATCGGAAGGAAGTCGAAAAACTCGACAAGCTCCACCTCACAGCCGGATTCATTCCTTTTTCCGACTGGAATGTTCGGCCGAGATTTCGCGTTATCCGCGACCCGGCTAATTTTGGACCTGGAGGGAGATTGCCAGTGATCCATTGTTTTAATCATGGCAGATTCTTGTGGGTGGTTCTTTTTTTCCTAATCCAATCCGGTTGTCTGACGCTGTTGGCGCAATCCATTCCCAATTCTCATCGAAAGCGAGCCAGATTTCTCGAACTGGCCCACAAGGCCAAAACGGCCCAACGTATTGGACAACAAGCCAAAGCCCAAGAACTTTGGTCTCAGGCTCAAATTCTTGCTCCTCGCACCATCGACCCGGATTGGTTGGAATCCCTTCCTCCGGCCAAGATTCCACCCGATCCGGCGAAACAACGAGTTGCCCTCTTGGCTTCGGCCGCCAAGAATCTCGACACGCAATGTGTCACTGCCATTGAGAAATGGCTGATCCGATATCCCTGGGATACCGAAGTGAGGCTTCTTCTCCTTGCAAACGCCCGAAAAACCGGAAACCGGGCACAGGAAAGACGCCATGCCTCCTTTTTGGGCGAAAACCCTGACCAGACGGAAAGCCAAGCAGGAAAGATCGTCCTGATCGCCGTCCTTATGGGTCTGCTTGTTTGGCAGACCCGAGAATTATGGACGGATTACCGGAAAAACCGCCGCTGATCAGCTTCGTTTACCATTCATAGTAGTGGTTCTCTCCACCCAGAGATAGCCCATTGTTGGGCGAAATGATCTTTTTCCCGACCCCGAAAGCAGTGGGATAGGTTTGATTCGGAAAAGACGCATGCTCCAATTGAATACCATCAATCCAGACTGAATGGCTGGCTGTCAATGGGGAATTGTTGCACAAAACAAGATAAGTATAACTTGCCAAATCGCGAGAAAACGTATAATCGTATGTAGCATAGACGCGATACCAGGTTTGTCGTCCAAAGATCGGATGAATCGTTGGAGCCACATCCACGATTCCGACTTTCAGAGGACTTCCCAACGGCAGGATTACTCCGGTGGAAGAAACCTGAACTCCGGTAAAACCAGCCTCGGACTGATCATCCTTGGCCAGGAAGAACCCTATAGCCGCGGCGCCGCTTCCCGGACAGAGCCATCCGGAAAGAATGTAGCGATTATCCGGTGCCGCGTATTGGAAGGTTTCCGTCGCCAGCGTCTGATAAATCGTGCCCGAACTGAGTGTGGGTCCGCTGACGCCCACATCAATGGAAAAAGAGCAAGTATCGGCAGCCCCTCCGGAGGCGGATAACTTGATTCCGCTTTTGAAATACGTGCCTCCTGGCACGGACGGCAATGGGCCCAGAGTAACCGTAGTTGTGGCATATGCTCCTGGGCTGACTGAAACCGGATTAGTTTCACCAAAGCATGAACTGGGAATGCTATTTCCTCCGTTGATGAGATCGTAAAAGCTCCAAACTAAGGTAGTAAGAGTCGCGTTGCCGGTGTTGCGGAAACCGATTCCCAAAGAGGTGGTCTCGCCGACTGCCCAGGTCCCAAATGAAATGGTTTTCGATAGAAAGGAGAGTGAAGCAACAGAATTGACCACGATGGTTGTTTGGAAAGTGGTGGAAGCCTCACTGGATTGGATGAAACCATCGTTGATATAGTCGTCTTCCCATAAGGTGTGAGTGCCGATGTAGGTTCCGGGGGCCTGGTAGAGGCTCAGCAGAACTTGGCAGGTGGCGGGATCATAGCTTGCCCCTCCCGGAATGGTGGGAAACACGCCGGGAGAAAAAGTGATGCTGGCGGCAGGAATGGTATTAGGTCCGCTTGTCATATTCCCCTTTAGCCATTTCAGCCTGATCAAGGAAAGAGTTCCACCGTTGGTTACGCTGAACGGCGGAAGGTTGGCCCAGGTGGCCCCCGGATTACGAGTGCCCAAATCCACAACAGGGGTCACATTGATCACTTTTTTGCCGACGAAGACCCGTAAGGTAAATGTGGTGGATTCCTCGGCTGTCGTGTAACTGCCCACCGGCGCCTGATAATCGTCATACACTCGTTGTGTCCCATTATATTGCCCGGTGATTTGCGGAAAACCGATGGTTACCGTCACTGTTCCAGGAGTGGAATTTCCTACACCCAGACCGCCCAAAGCCCCAAACGTAATGCTGGCTGCCGGAATGGTATCCATTGACACGGTATTCAGCGCCCCGGAAACTCCTCCGAGATCGGTCAAAGCAATGTTTCCCAAATTGGTAATTGTAATGGACCCTGAGGCGATACTGTTCTCCGGGGTTGTTCCCAGATCAAGCAACGCAGGAAGAACCGAGATAGCCCGCTTCGGATTGACGGTCAAAGTCAATGTTGCCGAGTCGCTGGCCTCACCGATATCGATCTTGCCGTTGCCGTTTGTGTCATTCCAGGCCCAGACAGTACCGTTGTAAACTCCCGCGAGGGTGGCGGGGGGAACATTCACCATCCAAGACATTTGTCGACTCTCGCCCGCCGCCAGGTATCCGAACGGCATCGGAATAAAGTAAGAAGCCGTTGCCGGAATGGTTCCGGGGCCGACCAGCGCGGAAGCCGTAGCAGCCGGATTGGCCAGTGTCATGGAACCGCTGTCGGCCACCAGAAAAACACCCGGAGTGGCCAACGTATTCGGGTCGCCGTCGGTCGAAATTCCGGCCGGCACGATGTTGATATAGGTATCTCCTACCCGGCAAGTGACGAAGAAAGAATCGCAGGGTTCCGTGGTCTGACGCGTAGTCGGTGCCATGGAATCTTCGTACAACCACGCCATGCTTCCGAGATAATTTCCGTAAGCCTGATCAAGAGGAACACCGAGGGTGATCTGGCGGGAAAAAATCGACCCGGCAGTAGCCAAGAACGGCTCTGCTCCGAAGGTGTAGCTGGCGGCAGGGAAGACATTGACTCCGCTTATCAGATTAACCTTTTCCCATCGCAAATTGTTAAGATCCATATTTCCGCTGTTCCGGCAGAGGAAATCAACCGTTATTCCGCCCCCACGGCTCAAGTCTCCAACATCAACCGTCGTAGGAACGACTTGAATCCCGGGAAAGGCCACGACCTGAACCTGAAGATTGAACGTTGCCGAAGCTTCCTTGGCATCCATGATTCCGTTGAGATTATCGTCCTCGAACAAAATCTGCGTTCCGGAATAAACTCCCTGCGCACACCCGCTGGGAATGTAGATGCTGGCCTGTCCGGTGGCCGTCATTCCTGCTACAACCGAGGCCGGCGGGAAAATCGCGAAATTATCCGTTGCTATTTTGTTGGGACCGTTCATCAAGTCTGCGGTAATGCTCCTCAGTTTGCTGAGGGAGATTGCACCGGAATTATTCACTAAGAAATTCACCGAGGGAACCAGGGAAGTAGGAGTTCCCAGACCTGCATTTACCGGCACGGGGGTAACATTAAACGTTTTAAAACCAATCCTGACGCGAACCTGGAAAGCAGAGCTGGCCTCCGGGGCATTGTAGGAGCCGATCGGCGCGCTGTCGTCTTCGAACAAGGTCCACGTGGCGATATATGTTCCGATGGTTTGCGCGGGTGGAACGACCGCGGAGACATCCGCCGAGGATTGGTCCCCGATGGTCAATCCTCCCGGATTGGCCGGGTTTAAGACAATGAATGTGGCCGACCCGCTCGTCTGGAGAAATTTAAGAGAGGTCAGATTACTGTTTCCGGTGTTCTTGAAATCCTCGGGAAGGGTCACCGAGGTGGCGCCCGGGGCAACATCTCCAAGATCGATGACGGGTGTTAAGACCCTCACTTTCTTGGCGGAAGGCACGACAACGGTGACGCAAAAAAGATCGTAGGGTTCCGACGGTCCGCGGGCATCATTCCCATCGATATCCTCGAAAATGCTCATCGTGGCGACATAGGTTCCTGAAGCCTGATTGTCCGGAATCGTGAGACTGAAGGAGGCTAGCCGGTAATTGAATGTGGCGATGTAATTTAAAGGATTGGGGGCGAAGTCCAGATAGGCTTTGGAGATCCGCAACGTTCCGGTGCCGTTGAGATCGGAATCGACCCATTTAACGGCATTCAACTGATAGTTGCCGTTATTGTTCACCCGACCGATTAAGGGGCCTTTCGTCTCACCGGGTGCCAGCGTTCCGAAATCGATAACCGAACTGGCCATATCCATCGCTCGTCGGTAGATACAGATATTGTTGGAAACAATCAACCGGGATGAAGTCGATACCCCCGTGTTTACCTCGATTCCAAAAGCCGTGGAAGCCAGACTCGAAGTCATCGAGTAACTCCCGGTTCCCGTGTCGCCGGTAGCGGTATAGAGCCAGGTAAAGGTGGCCGACGATCCCGCCGAAACAGTGGCCGAAGCCGGTGAGGGACCGCTAACCAAGGTGAGGCTTCCCGATGCCAGCGGTGTCGGAATCAACGGAGACGCCGTAGCCGGATAAATGGTTGAGCCGTTGACAATGGTATTGCTGGCAATTACACAAGCTGAAACAGTGTCGTTAATGAATACTACGTTTGGACTCAAGGTGATGGTGGCTATCAAATTTCCGGGTCGCTGCACCGAAAAATACTGCACGCCGACAATGGTTCCTTCCGTTCCGGCAGTACCGCTATCGATACTGACTCGCCAAGATCCCGGAATCGTACTCCCCAAAGCTGAATCTAACGTCCAAAGATCGTCGCACACTCCAAAGGCTCCTGAGTTTAGAGGAGGCGAGGTCTTGACCCTCGTACCTCCGGTTGGAGCCGCGTTATAAAAGCGTATATAGTAAGCCGTATTAACAGGAAGATTCTTGAATCGGGCGTAAACCGTCTGGCCGATGGTAAAGGAATACTGCTCAGGATTGTAGCTGGAATTGTCGGCGCAGATTCCCTGAACCGTTTGGATCGTCCAGGCTCCGGTACCCCCGGTAGCGGCAAGAGTGAACCCTGAATAGTTGGCATCATGCCCCAGGCAGGAACCGCCGATGGTTACGGGGCCACCCGGAGAATCCGAGGCCACGGCTACGGTAAATGTGAAGGTGGCTGTTCTCCCTCCTCCAAGAAGGAAAGGTAATGCCGTCGGTGAGGCTAAAACCTGGGTATGAGAACCAAAAGTGAATGTCAACGAAGCGGCATCAATGACCGCACTCGCCTGACCCGTGTTCCTGATCTGGATCAGAACACTCAATCCTTGTTGGTTTCGATAAACATTGGTATAGGACTCTGAAGCCGCAACGATAGTCAGTGACGCAGGAGTCAAAATGCTACAAAGATTCGAAGTCTGGGAAGCAGCCCATAGGAAAACATCGGAATTCGCATCATTGCCGTAAGCCGTTCCAGTTATTTGAAACCCTCCCGCACCCTGAGCGGTAAGATTCCAGGTAAAGGTTCCTGCAGATGAACCGGAGATATCCTGGGTCAACGGAGCTGGCCCAGCGGTAAAAGTCGCGATTCCCGCGCCGGAGGTGGTCAAAGCCCCGGGATAGGCCGATCTAAGTGTGGCTCCACCAGGATTTGAGACCATCATTGTCGCCGAAAACGGCTGTCCGACCGAAACATATTGAGGAAGCTGAAGGAGAACTACAGCACTGGCCGGATCAACAACCGTAAAGGTGTTTTCACACCAGGTAATCGTATTGATGGGGTTGGTCACCCTAATCTTCCAATCGCCTAAGGGGGAAGAAGTAGTCAGATTTATCTGATGAACCGCCGTTCCCGAAGCATCGGAAAGAACCGGAGGGCTGGTCGAAGCCACTTCCGTAAGAGTCGGATCCAGCCATCGGAATACGTAGTCCCGAAAGACAGCCAGATCGGTAGCCATGGCATAGGCGGTGACCGTTCCGCTGGTGGGTTTGTTGTAACTGGAAGTCAGCAACAAATAAGCAGGATCTTTATATGTTTTGACCTTTTCCGCGACGATCGTCCAAGTTGCCGGCGTCACGGCGTATTCATCATCCAACGTGTCGCTGGCGTTGAATCCTTCACCGAAAACTTTGGCATCGACCGCGGAAGTCCCGACGGCGGAGTCGGGTTTGACATCGATTTTATATTTTCCCTGGCTGAAAGCTCCGCCAACAATCGTGATGGGAAAGGTCGACACCGGAGCCAGGTTTTCATATGACCCGCCGGTGAAATATGGCATCAGGTCGGAAAGCGTCCAGTTTATGGTTTCTTCCCCTCCGTTCCAGATATCGAGGAAAATGGGAACATTGGCTTGCCCTCGATACAAGGTCGCTGAGGCTGTAACAGTGTCGAGAACCAGTATTCCCGGGTTTTGTATAACCCAGGAATCGGCAATGGTAGCGGAGGCATCATCCGTGATCTTGAGACTTAGACGATTGACACCGGATGCGGTCCCATTCAGGTTGGATGTTCCTGAGAAGCTCGTATAAGACACAGTCATCTGAAAAGTAACCGTTTGGCTGCTCAAACCAGAAACGACCGTCCCGGAGGCAGGTGTAAGAACCGCCTGCGTATAGCTTCCCAGATCGTAGGTAATCGTTGCGCCGGAGAAAAGAAAATCGGTTTCACCAAGATTATCGAGGAACATCTTGACCGAAACCGTCTGCCCCTTGTTGACAGTGAAAGGAATTGCTTCGATCTGACTTATCGACAATTTGGCTTTGGTCAGTATTCGCCATTTGTAAGGGGTATCGGCATCCGTATCGACGAAGGTGAGGGGGCCCGCTGCCGTGTAGGTTGCCGAAGCCTGGATTGTAGCCGTTCCAACCGGGGAATCATCCGCAATGCTGACGTAGAAACTTGCAACAGCGGTATTTCCCGCTGCGATAGTCGCGGGGATATTGGCCACTGCCACGGAATAACTGCCCAAATCGAAGGTGAGAGTCATCGAGGCAAGGTTGATTGTCGATGTGTGGTAATTTCGCAAGGTTACCTGCACCGGAATATTTGTTTGACCCTGGCTGACCGGAGTTGTGGAAACAATCGATTCGATGGCCAGCCCGCGACAGACAAACATTGCCTGTTCCAATCGCGGAGTATTTCCTGCCGCGGCCTTCTGGAACACGCAACGATACTGGATATAACGCCGATGAGGAGCGGGAACCGGTGCCGAACTGCTGGTGGTAACATTGGTAGCCACAGCTGTCCAAATGGTCCACGAGCTATCAGGGTATGGAGTTGCCCCGGTACGGGTATAGAAGGTAAATCGCCCGCTTCCGGCGACAACCTGATAATCGAAACTCAGATAATTCGGAGTAGTGGATCTACTGTCGAACACGTGGGAGTTGAAATGCCCGGCGAAACTCCATC
>Ga0074199_1000393_pt1 | contig 73978 bp, 68 predicted proteins | sample EPASupsiteSAE347_FD_64528 | JGI IMG/M metagenome (GOLD analysis project Ga0074199, IMG submission 64528) | Bioremediated contaminated groundwater from EPA Superfund site, New Mexico - Sample SAE3-47 | ecosystem: Environmental > Aquatic > Deep subsurface > Groundwater > Contaminated ... | reverse complement strand
AACAAGCAGGATAGTACTTTTTTTTTGTTTTTATAAAGACTTGGGTGTGGTGGGGGGGGGGGGGGGATCGCAACTTCCGCCACAGGCGGATCTGCCCGTGGTATGAGAATTAACCAGTCTTCGTAGGGGCCGCGCTTGTCGCGTGCCCGTCTTTATTGAAGAGGACTTCGCAAGCGAAGCCCCTACGGTTTTCGTACCCCACGTAACTGAGGGATTACTTTTTTTAATAATCCCTGTTTACCGGCCGGCAAAGCCGGGCGCCGCGGATAATCCGCGTTATTTCTTCAGGAGCGGATGTTTTACATCCAGCACTTCTGAAATCTTGACCATGCGGTTTTTTACCCGCGACAGTTCGCATGATTCCCCGATGGCCACGCTCCACGCGCCGTCAATGCCGGATGCCGCCGGCCGCAGGCCTTTTTTCAGGCACCGGATAAATTCGGCGCACATGATTGAATCGGCGCCGCCATGGCCGCCAATGGGATCAGAAATTTTATATTCAACCCGGTCCGACGTCCAGCGCGGCAGAAATTCAATCCGGCCGTCACTCAGGCTGATCTCCGCGTGTCCTTTTGTTCCTTCAACGAAATAGAGGCGATCGTGTTTCGGCGTCACAAAATATTCGGAATGCGCGGCCGTTGCGCCATTATCATAGAGAATATTCGCCACGCCCTGGTCGTGGGTGTCTTTTTCGGAAAGATACATGCAAAGATCCACCCGATAACCGTCAACGGCGGCGGCCTTTTTGCCGTACATCTTATGATGCAGTGTGTCGCCCGTATCCGGCCGGTAGTCCGGCCACACGTCCGGACATTCCTTCACATACGGGCAGACGAAACAGGTTGGGCCGGGTTTCAATCCGGGCCTTGTTTTGAACGGCAAATGCCGCGGATTCAGGGTGAACACGTTGGCGAAACAACTCACCTGCGCCGGACGCGCCCTGCCCATTATCCAATTGATGATGTCAAAATCATGCGAGCCCTTGTGAATAAAAAGGCCGCCCGTAAATTTCTTCAACCGGTTCCAGCGGGACATGTAGGTGCGTCCGCCGTTGTAATATTCAATGGCCTGCATGGAGAAAATTTCGCCAAATGCGCCGGCATCCACCAGCTCTTTCAGCTTGTGCAAGACCGGCACATGGCGCAGATTAAATCCCATATAAAGGAGTTTCTTCGCCTTGTGCGCCGATTCCATGATGTTCAGGCACCCCCTGGCTGATGTGGCCAAAGGCTTGTCAACCAATACATGTTTCCCGTGTTTGAATGCCGTCACACAGGCGGATTCATGCAGATAATCCGGCGTGGTAACCACCACCGCATCCACATCCTTGCGCCTGGCCAGATCTTCGGCGCTCTCATAAACAGGGACCTGAATCTTTAGGGATTCCACCCCCGCCTCCGCCCGCACCAGATTCGGATCGGCCAAGCCGGCGATTTCAACGTCGCCGGCAAACTTGGTTGTGAACAACCTGCCAAAACACAAAATACCACGACCGCCGGCGCCAATGATTCCAACACGAATTTTAGACATTTCTTCCTCCGATATGTTTCCTGTTTCGACGAATTACTCTATTTTTATCCAGCCTTTGTTAAAAGTTTCCAAACTAACTCATTGGATATTCGATGGCCGCCGAACGCATGGCCAGAAAATTTTCCAATGGCACCTGATTGTCGACTTCCGTGCTTGATCCGACAAGGATTTGCCCCTCGGCATCCTCAATGGCCTTCACAACCGCGTCCTTGACTTCCTGGGGCTTGCCGAACGGCAGGAGCCGGCTGACGTCAATCCCTCCAAAAAAAATGAGCGCCGGATAACGCTTGTGCAGATCGGCCAGATCCATGCCCGCCTGGATCTCAATGGGATTCAACCCGTCAATTCCGGCCGCAACAAGGTCATCCATGACCGGATTCAAATTACCATCCGAATGAAAAACAACCTTTTTGCGGCGAGCGTGCAAAGCGCCGACGACCCGTTTCAGCCTTGGAAAATAATGTTCCGCCAGCCAAGTCGGGCTGAAAATAGGGCCGGATTTGAAGGCCATGTCTTCGCCGATAAACACCGCTTCAAAAGGATCGTCATCCGGCAGTCCCGCAATCCATTGACAGGCGAATTCGGTGTTCAATTCCAATTGTTCATCAACGATATTTTCGGCGTCAGCAAGATAATAACTGAAGGCTTCCAGTCCAACCTCCGTGTACAAACTCATCAATCCCGGCTTGGGAACTGAGAGAAGCAAATAATAATCCCTGCCGAATAAAGAATGCAGATCACGGAACCACAGATACCCGCCATCCATGGCCGTATTATAACGACCGTTTGCCTGTGCGCTGCGCTCCGCCAATTCGCGCCGCTTGACCAGGCAATATTCCTCAACCGATGAAAAAACCTTCGGAGGAATCCAGCTGGTCCATCGTTCATATCGGCCGACCCGGCCGTCAGGCAGGGTTTCCGTTCTCTCCCGCATCGGAGAAAAATGCGAATATCTTGAACTGTCCGTCGCCGCGGCAATGGCGGAGATACCGCTGGCATCATCCCCTGCTTCCACGGGAACGCCGCCGTTGAAATAACGGAGGACAGCGTCATTCGGCAACAAATCAAACAACGGAACATGATCCGGCGTTTGATGCGCCATGACGCGTCTCGTTCGATCTAATGAACCTTTCATTTCGCCGCCCTTATTCTGAATTATGGCAGGTTGTCTGCTGAAAGAATGAAAATGCTCCCGCCGGCGGAAAATTCAACCTGAAACAGTTGTATTATTGCGCCTGAAAACTTGTATTATTACCCCTAAAAAAAACTTTTGCCTGCGATAATGTTCTTTATTGGTCATGGTCTTCAGGCAAGCGAACTGCACAGGAATCCTGTTTTTTTATACCGAGACACAGTAACTTTCGCCCGGCAATTAATCAACAATAAAAGGAAACGCCCTTGTTAAGCTGCATGGCTGCGTCATGCTCGATTCTTGACGCGCACAACGGCTCAGCCGGAGGCCCTGTCCCGCGCCTCGCTGGATTCGTTCTGCCTATTTCGGCCATATTCCGGGCTGGTAGGGCGAACCGTCCCGGTGAGCCATGAACATGACACCGCCATGTGTTAAGCTGTAACCAAAAAATGGTGTTTTGACAGCTCTCCCCTGATATGATAAATGTCTTTCCATGAAACATGCCATGCAAGACAACTCCTTTGACAAGGGGATGGAAGGCGCAAGCGGGGAATCCGAATCATTGAAGTTTAGAACCCGCCTGTTGCTGTTGCATCAGATCGGCAATGACTTGTCCACTTCCGATTCCTTTGATGAATTATGCCGTCAGGCCGTTGTCCGCGGCCGCCAGCTCCTGGAATGCCGAAGGATCGGCCTGTGGTTTCGCAAAGGCGATTCAATGCTGGCGGCCGGCTCCTTCGGCGTGGATGAAGACGGGAATATTCGCGATGAACGCGCGCAGTTGCTGACCGCAGGCATCCATTCGCCCATGGGGCAGGTAATGAGCAACAAGCATCCCTTATGGATTGAGAATAATTGCAATCTTCTGAACGACAAGGGCGAAATTGTCGGCAAAGGCGCGCATGCCATTGCCGCCTTGTGGAACGGCCGCCGGGTTATCGGCTGTATTTGCATAGACAACCTTCTTGATCAGAAAACGTTTCATGAGGCTGATTTTGATATTTTGGGCATGTATGCTTCCATCATAGGCCATTTGGCCTTCGGAAAGCGCGTGGAAGATGAGCTGAAAAAGTCGTTAAAGGAAAAGGAAATTCTGGCGCGGGAAATCAACCATCGCGTCAAAAACAATCTCCAGGTAATTTCCAGCCTGTTGAACCTGCAATCGGCTTATATCCGGAATCCGGATGACGCGGATTTGTTCCGGCAAACCCAGGCCAGAATTAAATCCATGGCAAAAGTCTATGATGCGTTTCAAAAGTCGGAGGATTTAACCCGGATTAATATTCACGACTATATCATGGGAATTATCCAGGACTTGTTTCAATTCTATCAGATTGACGCTTCGGCAATCGTTCTGCGATGGGAAGGATCCCATGAATCTTTTTCACTGTCGCAGGCAATTCCGTGCAGTTTAATCGTGAACGAGCTCGTGACAAACGCCTTAAAGCATGGACTCGGGAAAACCGATGACGACCGGCCCAAAGGCGAGCTCACCATCGCCATCCGGCGGATGAATGAACAGCTCTCCATTACCATCGGCAACAACGGCGCCCCTTTTCCTTCTGATGTTGATATTTACCATCCGCTCTCGCTCGGGTTACAACTGGTCAACGCCCTGGTGTCGCAGTTAAACGGAAATCTCATTCTGGACAAGACGCGCGGCGCAAGTTTTACCGTTACTTTTCCCGATCATCTGGACAAGGTTATACCGGAAGAAACAGCGATCAGAAACAAAAATATCAACGACGGATAGACTGATATGGAATGGGGCCGGATTTATCTATCCGTGTTATCAGCGGTTGTGTTTTTGGCGTTGCGGGCGCAACCCGCATTGGGAGGTAAAATGAAATCCGAAGAGCGCGTTCCACAGGCTATTCAACATCAAAAAAAGGGTCCTGACATCGCTTGCGGACAACTGCTGTCACCCAAACGCAACAATCTTGCCCTCTACTATCTAAGTTCCGGTCCGATCAACGAACAATCCGTCTGCCCGATGGCGGCTTATTATATCGCCGCGGACAATACGGTCGTGGATTGGCTGATGGACGGCATCATTATTTTCGACATTCATCTCTATGAGACACAGCACCCCCAGCAGAGCACCTGTGACGCCTATATCAATAACCTCTTTGGAGCGGGCAATGGCAACGGCCAGATCGCAACGCTGGACAGCATCATCGGCGATTTGAAGACGCAGCTCAATTCGCCAGACTACAAATGGAAAGTGGCGCTCTCGGCCCCCTATGCAGAAAACATGACCAACGGAAATGCCGTGGCCAATTGCAAAACGCTTCTGGCCGCCTGGCAGGCCCTCAATCCCGTGAATCTTGAATTGATCGGTTTTTACTGGGGCTACACCGAAGGCTTGTCGGGCGGCGGCCGAACAAACGTTTGCAAAGACGTTGCCGCTCTTGTTCATGACAACGGCTTGGGATATTTTTGGATCCCTTATTACACAGCGCCCGGCCTCGCTGATTGGGCATCCTTCGGCTTTGACTACACGACCGTGCAGCCATGTTACGGTCATAACCTTCCCCGGGATACCAACCGCTTTGCCACCGCCAATGCTTTGATCAGCGCCCATGCATTGGCCGGCGCGGAAATGGAGTTCGCGGACTCGGGGAATGACTTGGACATGATGCGGGATGCCAGCGACTACGTTGATAATGCGGAACACTACCGGTGGAACAATTCCGTCCTGACAACCTGGTATCACGGCAATGGTTTCGCCATGTTCGCGAGGAACGGCGCCCTGCGCGGCATCTACGACCGGATATATCGAGCCATCTCGCCAAGGGTCAGGGCCCAGTGGCGGTTCAACGAGAAAACCGGGAATATCGCTCATGATTCATCATCCTGCAAACATGACGCCACGCTGTACGGAGCGAATTGGACTGCCGATGGTATCGGCCCGGCCTTGTATTTTGACGGAAACAACGCCTATCTGGAATGTCCCGCATATGCCGGCCTCAACGTCACGGAGGCGATCACGATGGAGGCTTGGATCAAGCCGGAGACCCTGCCATCCAGTTACGGGGGCATTATCGGACGCAACGTTTGCGGAAAACGGATGCTCCTGTCCTCCAGCGGCAATATCATGGTGCAAATGGACGGCCCGCAACAAGTAACCGCCACCTCGCCCGTAAAAACCAGCCAATGGAACCACGTGGTCTATGCCAGCGATGGCATAAACAGCGTCATCTACGTCAATGGCGTTCCGGTCTCCTCCGGCAACTGCGGGGCCGATTTCACTTCCACCGCTCCCGTCCGCATCGGCTTGGCCGAAGGAACGAACTACCCCTTCAAAGGGATCATTGATGAAGTCAGCCTGTTTGCCCGCGTTCTCACGCCGGCGGAAATTTTAGCCCGCTATAACGCCAAAGCCCTCCGCGGGCAATGACGCTTCCACGAGGGAACAATTTAGCAGTTCAATGTGTTGTGGGCGGCGGTGGCGGTGGATTGTCGCGCTGACGCAGAGATTGTCTGTATTTTATTACTTCAGGAGGAGTGATAAAACCGCCTCCTTTTTCAACCATCATAATCCTGGGATCGTCAGCCTGATAAATTTTCCGCGTGGGAAGTTTTAACCGGTCGTATAAAGTCAGATCATGGTTCTTGATATGTTCGGATATCCGCCATGAGCCTTCCAGCATATTCCATGATCGGCCGCCATCATCAGACACGGCCAGAATATAGGAATTCAAAATATATTTTCCGTCATTGGCGCTATAGTAGTGCTTTTCCGGAATGACAACGAATTGCTCGGCGCCCCTGGCGACTACCGGACCGGGTTCTTCCACATTTATCGTTTCCAATGTCATATGGTGAAGTTTTAAGGCCGCTTCGGTGGCATGGTAATGATTAAGAACTGTAACTTTACCGCCCAAAGCTTTGACAATACCGCCCCCCATCATCCTGAGGCAGGTCTCATAGTCCTTGTTCAGATAAGCCTCAACATATATTTCCGCCTCTTCCCTCAGGAAAGAATGCAGGTCTGTTGCGGCCTTGCCGGTTTCCGGATTCCAAACCGACCCCGCAACCATAATCATTGCAAGATAAAAAGCTGTTTTCATCAGAAGAACCTATCTCAAAATTCGCCGGGGCATGGCAGACACAAAAGGCGCTCTGTTCCAAAGGAATGCGGCGCCTTGCCGGTCAACGCCTCAACGCGCGGCGGACAATTTCCTCAACCGACATGTTTTCATCGCCGCCGGCCGCGGCCGAGGCCGCCATCTTGCCGGCTTCCATCTGTTTATAACCGAGCGAGACAAGCGCCAGAATGGCATCGGCGGTCTTGTTATTTTGTTTATCGCAGCCGGTTCCAGCCGTAATGTCGGCCGCGGCCAGCTTGTCGCGCAATTCAACCACCATTCTCTCGGCGGTTTTTTTACCGATGCCGGTAATGGTTGTCAGCCGCGCAACGTCGCCGGAAACAATGGCCGTATTCAAGTCGGACACCGCCAGACTGCTCAGGGCGCTCATGGCCAGCTTCGGCCCGATCCCGTTGACGTTCATAAGCAATACAAATGTCCTGCGTTCCAATTCGCTCACAAAGCCGAAAAGGGAATGCTGGTCTTCGCGGATATATTCATAAACAAGAATGCGGCAATTTTGACCCTGGGCCGGCAGGCGGTCGTAACTGCTGAGAGGTATAAAGACTTCATAGCCCACGCCGGCCACGTTGATTATCAGCCGCGCGGGCGATTTTTCCACGAGCGTGCCTTCAAGAAAAGTAATCATTTTTATATCTGCTTTGAATTCAAAAACTGCAAACGCTTGTCATTGTGCGCGTGACAGATGGCGATGGCCAGCGCATCCGCGGCGTCGCTCTGCGGCCCTTCTCTCAAACGCAGGAGCAGCATGATCATTTTTTTTACCTGCTCCTTGCTCGCGGAACCATACCCGGCGACGGCCTGTTTAACGCGCCGCGGCGAATATTCGTAAATGGGCACACCCGCCGCGGCGATGGCGGCGATGGCGGCGCCGCGCGCCTGGCCGAGCGCGGCGGCCGTCTTGAAATTCTTGCAGAAAAAAATCCCCTCGATCGCCGCCGCATCAGGCCGGCAGCGCTCCACCATGTCCAATACGCCGCGGGAAACATGCAACAGGCATTCCGAAACCGAACGGCTGGGAGGATTTTTGAGAACCCGGTATTCAACTGTTTTCAAAACCGAACCGGCCGATTCAATGACCGCTATTCCCGACGAACGCAGGGACATGTCCATGCCCATTATCCTGCTCATAATAAATGCAGAATGTAGAATTCAGAATGCAGAATATCGTTATTCAAAAAGCGGTCCAATAGTTTCTTGTGAAAATTTTTCTTAATTCTGCATTTCCTTACTTCTGTTCCAATTCCTTGAGAATCTTCTCGTCAATATCCATGTTGGAATAAACATTCTGGACATCGTCGTTATCCTCCAGCGTCTCAATAAATTTGAGAACGTTGGAAGCGGCGGCTTTATCGTTGATGGTAACGTAACTATCGGGGATAAGCGTGATTTCAGAGCTGACGGTTTTGATTCCCGCCTTTTCCAAAGCATCAACCACAGCCTGAAACCCGGACGGATCGGTCACGATATCAAAGACGCCGTCTTCCTGCTGCATATCCTCGGCGCCGGCATCAAGGACGATATTCATGAGTTTATCCTCATCCACAACGGAAGACTCCACCAGGATCTGGCCTTTGCGCTTGAAATTGCGCGCCACGGCGCCCTGCACGGCCAGATTACTGCCGAATTTTGTAAAAATATGGCGGATTTCCGAGGCCGCCCTGTTTTTGTTGTCGGTCAGCACCTTGATCACCAGGGCCACGCCGCCGGCAACAAACCCCTCGTAGGTTACCTCGTCAAGCTGGCCGCCCTCAAGCTCTCCGGTTCCTTTTTTGATGGCCCTTTCAACATTGTCCGAAGGCATGTTGGATTCCTTGGCCTTGATGATGAGGTTGCGCAGGCTGGCGTTCATGTTCGGATCGCCGCCGCCGGCGCGGGCGGCAATGGTCAGTTCCTTGCTAAGCTTGCTGAATATTTTTCCGCGCTTGGCGTCCGCCGCGCCCTTTTTATGCTGAATAGTTTTCCATTTACTGTGTCCGCTCATATTAACTCCCTTTCTTTGCCTTCGTCCGCCTTGCCATGCCATTCGGCGCAAACATCATCAATCATATCCAGAGCTTCTTCAATTTCACCGGGCTTGACGTTGAGCGGCGGCAGGAAGCGGAGGACCTTTTCAGCCGTGGCCAGCGCCAGCAGGCCGATATCCCTCAACTTCTCCTCCAGCTCCTTGGCCGGCTTGTCAAGCACCACCCCTATCATCAAGCCCAAGCCGCGAACTTCTTTCAGGTGTTCGTATTTTTCCACCAGGGCCTTCAGTCCTGTCTGGAATTTTTCGCCCATGTCGCGGGCGTTTTGAAGCAGGCCTTCATCCTCGACCGCCTTGATGTAGGCCAAAGCAGCCGCGCAGGCAAGCGGCGAACCGCCGAAAGTGGTGGCATGTTTGCCGGGCTGCAGAACATCGGCGACTTTCGGGGAAGTTACCATGGCGCCCATGGGGAACCCGCCGGCCAGGGCCTTGGCCAGGGAAAACGCGTCCGGCGCCACGCCATAATGCTGGTAAGCGAACCAATTTCCGGTGCGCCCCATGCCGGATTGGACTTCGTCGAACAAGAGTAAAATGTTTTTTTCATCGCACAAAGCGCGCAAGCCCTGCAAAAATTCCTTGTCGGCCGGGATAACGCCGCCTTCGCCCTGAACCGGTTCCACCAGCACGGCGGCGGTCTTGTCGGTGATCGCCGATTTAACCGAATCAAGGTTGTTAAAATCGGCATATACAAAACCGGACGGCAACGGCTCGAATCCTTTCTGGATCTTGCTTTGTCCGGTGGCCGTCAGAGTTGCCAGGGTGCGGCCATGGAACGAATTGCGCATGCTAATTATTTCAAAACGGCCCTGCTCATGCCCCCAGAGCCGGGCAAGCTTGATCAGTGCTTCATTTGCTTCCGCGCCGGAGTTGCAAAAGAAACATTTGCCCTGAAGGGATATTTCCGAAAGCGTTTTGGCCAATCGGCCCTGGTTTTCGGTATAATACAAATTGGAAACAATGGCCAGCTGGGCGGCCTGTTTCGAAATGGCCTCAACGAACGCCGGGTGGCTGTGGCCCAGATTGACGATGGCGATACCGGAAACAAAATCCAGATAGACCTTGCCGGTGGCGTCCCAGACCTTTGTGCCTTTGCCGCGCGTCAGCACTATGGGTTTGCGCGCGTAGCAGGGAATAACATACTGATCAAACAATGCCGTCACTTCTTCAGTTTTAGTTGTCATTGATTATCTCCGTTCCTATGCCTTTATCCGTGAATATTTCCAACAATAGAGAATGAAGCGTATGGCCGTCAATTATATGAACCTTTTTCACGCCCGCGGCAATGGCCGCCAACGCGCCCTGGATTTTCGGAATCATGCCGGCATGAATGACATGATCGCGGATTAAAGCTTCTATTTCGGCCCGTGTCAGGGATGAAATAACGGAATTGGCGTCCTTGGCGTCCCGCATTACGCCCGGAACATCCGAAAGAAAGACCAGTTTGAAGGCGTTGATTGCGACGGCGATGGCCGCCGCCGACTCATCGGCGTTGATGTTGTAGACCTGGCCGTCCGGTCCGCGCCCCAACGGAGTAATGACGGGAATAATGTCCGCCTGCAGACAGGCCATGATCGGAGCGGTATCCACCGCCGTTACCCGGCCCACGAATCCCAGGTCAACCTGCTGGCCGTCTTGAACGGTGATTTTTTCCGCTCTCATTATCCCCGGCCCGTGGAGTCCCGCGGCTTTGGCGCCATTGGCAATCAATGTTTCCACAATTTCAACATTGACTTCATGGTTCAAAACATGTTCCACCAGAATAATTGACTCCTGATCCGTAACCCGGCGCCCGTTCACAAATTTCGGCTTCAGCCCAGACTCAACCATCTTCCTGGAAATGGCTCCGCCGCCGCCGTGCACAATCACGGGATGGATGCCGACGCATTCCATAAAAGCCGCATCCGCCAGGATGCTTTTGCTGTTGTCGGTGTTTTCCATGGCGCTGCCGCCGAATTTGATTACAACCGGTTTTCCCCGCAGCAACCGGATATACGGCATTGCCTCAAGAAGAACGTCTGTTTTTTCAATCAATGTTTTCATAATAAATTTTGCGTCGCTACGGCGCAAAATTTAAGTCATATAATCAGCGTTAATCCGCACATAATCAAGACTGCAATCGCAGGTGAGCATTGAATAAGAAGCTCTCCCCCGATGCAGATCAATTCCAATCGTAAACTCTTTCCCGGTGATGATTTTTGTTAAATTTTTCGGCGGCAATCCGGCCGATTGGCCATTGATTACCGCAAGCCGCCCGTTATAGTCAATGCTGATTTTCTCCGGATCAATCGCGGCGCCGGAATAACCGATGGCGCACATAATGCGCCCCCAATTCGGGTCGGCGCCAAACCATGATGTTTTGACCAGGGGAGAACGCGCTATGGAGCGCGCCACTTTTTCGGCTTCGGCCCGGCTCTGTCCGCCCTTGACAATGAGCCGGACGACCTTGGTAACCCCCTCGCCGTCCTCAACAATCATATAAGCCAGTTTCTGGCAGAGAGCCGTCAGGGCGGATTGAAAAATTTTCCAGCCCGGCTGTTGCCTTGTCAGGGTTCTGTTTCCGGCCAGGCCGTTGGCGAGGCAGAGGATGGTATCGTTCGTGCTTTGATCGCCGTCAACCAGGATGCAATTAAAGCTCATGGCAACCGCGGAAGAAAGCGCTTCCTGCAGGGCCGCCGGGGCAACCGCCGCGTCGGTCGTGATAAAAACGAGGAGCGTGGCCATGTTCGGGGCAATCATGCCGGCCCCCTTGGCCATGGCGCCGATGGTAATTTTTTTCCCGCCGATGCGCAGGCGCACCGCAATCTGTTTGGAGCGCGTATCGGTGGTCATGATCGCCCGGGCGGCCTCGCCCCCGCCGTTGCGCGCAAGATTTTTTACGGCAAGCCCTATGCCGCGCTTGATTTTTTCCATCGGCAGGGGCACGCCGATCGTTCCCGTTGAGCAAACGAGCGCCAGCGAAGGATTAATGTTGAGCAGTTTGGCCGTGGTTGCCGCCATTGATTCGGCGTCCGCCGACCCTTTTCCGCCCGTGCAGGCATTGGCGTTGCCGCTGTTAATAATAACGGCCTGGGCCAGGCGGCTTTTCTTAATGCGCCGCCGGCACAGAATCACCGGGGCGGCTTTTACCTGATTGGTCGTGAAAACGCCCGCAACAACCGCGGGACGGCCGGCGAATATCAACGCCATATCTTTTTTGTCATGCGCCGGTTTTATGCCGGCTTGTATTCCGGCGGCGGCAAAGCCGGCCGGGGCGGTAACCCCGTCCGTGAACCAATTAAATGTGCGATGTCCCTGCATTTAAATCGTTAAGGAGAATGATTGTCCCGGCCATTTGTCTTAAGGATATTACCTGACGAAAACATGCCGGAAAAAAAGGTAATCAGCGCTTGGAGAATTGGAAACGCTTTCTGGCGCCGGGTTGGCCCGATTTTTTGCGCTCTTTAAGACGCGAATCACGAGTTAAAAAGCCGCTGTTTTTAAGGACGGTCCGCAAAGATGCGTCAACCATGAGCAAAGCTCTTGCCAGGCCATGCCGGAGAGCCCCGGCCTGGCCCACGATGCCGCCCCCTTTAACCCGGGCGGCAACATCAAAACGTTCGTTCGTGCTTGTCAATTGCAACGGCTGCAGAATAAAATTACGAATGCTCAACATCGGAAAATATTCCTTAAAGTCCCTGCCGTTGACAACGATCTTGCCGTTTCCGCTGGTCAATCTGACCGAAGCCATGGCGACTTTCCTGCGCCCGGTTGCGGCAAAAACCGCGCTGTTGGTATTATCCACTTTGTTATTCTCCTCCGACATTTAAAGCTCCAGTACTTTTGGGTTTTGCGCCTGATGAGGATGAACGTCTTTTGCGTAAATAAAAACCCGTTTAAAAGCTTTGCGCATCAGACGGTTTTTCGGCAGCATACGGCGGACCGCATCGCTGATCAGGCGTTCCGGTTTGGTCGCCCGAATTATCGAAGCTTTCTTTTCCCGGTAGCCGCCGCGGAATCCAGAATAGTCCGCATAAATCTTTTGATCATCTTTTTTACCGGTCAGTTTCACCTTGGCGGCGTTAATCACAATGATAAAATCCCCCAAGTCAACATGGGGGGTATAGTTGACCTTATTTTTGCCGCTGACAATATTGGCGATTTTTACCGCCAGCCTTCCCAGCACTTTGCCGGCGGCATCTGCCACATGCCATGAACGCGTTATTTCACTTTCTTTCGGTATTGTTGTTTTCACTTCTGTCCTTCCAAATGTGAGGAAAAGTAATCATTTTTTTATACTTGTCAATCTAAAAAAAATAAAATATTTGACTTCCGGCATCATATGTAATAATTATATGCGTGTTCGGTCAAAAACATTCATTTAAATAACCGGAAGGATGAAACAGTTGTGGTTGAAATAAAACTCAAAAGAGGTGAAAGCGTAGAGAAGGCTCTTCGCCGGCTCAAGAAAAAAATGGACAAGGAAGGCACGATGAAGGAAATCAGAGGTCATCGTTATTTCGAAAAGCCATGTGAAAAACGGCGGAAAAAAGCGGCGCGCGCCAGAATGGGCGTCAGGATAAGCCCGAGAATGAGCTACTAGAAGGGCGAAGTCAGTATTCGGAAAAAGAGAAAGAAGGGACAACAAGAGGACAGCGATTGTCCGCCGAACTGACGGCTGACTTCTTCTTAAACCATGAAAGCTTTAATCAGCGGAATTACCGGACAAGACGGTTCATACCTGGCGGAGTTCCTTCTTGAGAAGGGATATGAAGTCTATGGCATGGTCCGCCGATCAAGCACCGAAAACTTTGAACGCATCGCCCACCTGACCGACAAAGTAACTCTCCTGCAGGCTGATCTCCTGGATCAGCTCTCGCTCATCAAGCTGATGGAGGAAGTGCAGGCGGATGAAATTTATAATCTCGCGGCGATGTCCTTCGTGCCGACTTCATGGACGCAGCCAATGCTGACGGGTGAATTTACCGCCATCGGCGTCACGCGGATGCTGGAAGCCATGCGGCAGGTCTGTCCAAAAGCAAAATTTTATCAGGCTTCAAGCAGTGAAATGTTCGGCAAAGTGCGTGAAGTGCCGCAGAATGAACTCACCCCCTTTCATCCCCGCAGTCCTTACGGCGCGGCCAAGGCTTACGGCCATTACATAACGATTAATTATCGCGAGAGCTATGGGCTTTTTGCGGTCTCCGGCATTCTCTTCAATCACGAAAGCCCGCGGCGCGGAAAGGAATTCGTTACCCGCAAAATCAGCGATGGCGTGGCGCGCATCAAGCTTGGGCTTTCCAGGGAACTGCGCATGGGAAACCTGGACGCCGCCCGGGACTGGGGATTTGCCGGTGATTATGTCAAGGCCATGTGGCTTATGTTACAGCAAGAAAAGGCCGATGATTATGTTATCGCCACCGGCATTGCCCATTCGGTAAAAGATTTTATTGAGCTGGCCTTTGAACATGTAAAACTTGACTGGAAAAAATTTGTCGTTCAGGACCCGCAGTTTATCAGGCCGGCGGAAGTTGATCATCTTCTTGGAGACAGCTCCAAAGCGCGCAAGACGCTGGGCTGGAAACCGTCGGTTGACTTTGCCGGACTGGTCAGAATGATGGTTGACGCCGATCTGGCGAAACTTAAACAAGAAGCCGGCCGTCTTTAAAAATGCGCGTTTTGGTTACAGGTTCCCAGGGCTTTATGGGCCGCCATTTGATCCGCGAATTGCGCCGGCACAATTGGGTAATCGGCGCTTTTGATCTCGCCCCCGCTCCCGGCCAATGTGCCGGAATAAATTACCACCAGGGCGACATTCAGGACCGGCAAACCGTTGAACGGGTTGTGAAACAATTCCTCCCCGAGGCCTGTATTCACCTGAGTGGAATAGCTTTTGTTCCTGAAGGATGGACAAATACCGAAACCCTTTTTTCGGTCAACGTTCTCGGTACGATTCACCTGCTGGCGGCATGCCAGAAATATGCGCCTTCGGCCAGAGTGCTGGTGATATCCTCTGCTGAAGTCTACGGCCGGCAGGCAAACCAGCGCCCAATAAACGAAAATGATCCTTTTTATCCTGACAATCCCTACGCGGTTTCGAAGGCCGCGGCTGACCGGCTCACCCTGCTTTATGCCCGGCAATATTCCATGCCCGCCATGGTCGCAAGACCGGGCAATCACATCGGCCCCGGACAGTCAGCCAACTTTGCCATAGCCTCGTTTGCCAGCCAGCTGGGCGACATCGCCGCGCAAAAAAAAAATGCTGTCATCAAAGTCGGCAATCTGGACAATAAACGCGATTTCACCGATGTGCGCGATGTGGCGCGGGCCTACCGTCTGCTGATTGAAAAAGGACGGCCGGGAGAAGCCTACAACATCGCTTCAAACCGCGAAATTTCAATCCGTTCCATTCTGGACCGGCTCTGTGAAATTGCGGAGATCAGGCCGGCTATCGAGGTCGCTCCGGAACGTTACCGCCAGCCGGAGCGAAGACCGCCGCTTGATACCGGCAAGATAGCCCGGGAAGCCGGCTGGAAACCGGAAATCACTCTTGAGACGACCCTGCGGGATATTATGGCCGAACGGATGAAATGAAAAAGACGATAAAAAAATTAACCGCCGGTTTTTTGCGCCTTGGGATCGGGCTGGGCATCATTCTGTTTCTCTTGTTCAAAATCAACCTGAAAGATATGTTCGCCGTCCTGCACGAGAGTCTTTTGCTATGGCCCTGGCTGGTTATGAGCGTAATACTCTGCGCCGTCTGCCTCTGGATCGGCGTCGGACGCTGGAAAATCATCCTGGATGCCCAGGGTTTGAAGATGGCCTGGTCGCGTGTCTTCTGCATTTCAGTTATCGGACAGTTTTTCAATTCCTTTATGTTCGGCTCAACCGGCGGCGACTTTGCCCGGGCCTATTACGCGGCCAAGGAAACCCATCATAAAAAAACCGAAGCGGTGGCGACCGTGGTGATTGACCGCATGATCGGGATGGTGGTTCTCAACCTGATCGCCGGGGTGATGCTTGTTGCGCGTTTTAACTTTTACCTGAAACATTGGGCGACGCATCTGCCGGCGCTTGTCATGGCCGGAATGATCTTTGCAACCATTGCGGCGTTGTTTGTCGTTTTCAACATCAGGATTTTCAAAGGCTGGCCGATTTTCAGATTTATTGAACATCATCCTACGCTTGGGCCGCTTTCACGCCGCCTGCTGATTTCAATATATCTTTACCACCGGCGCACAAAAATACTGCTTAAGACAGCGCTCCTTTCTCTCGCAATTCAGGCAATCTTCATCATGCAATGTTACTGTCTCGGAAAAAGTTTGCACATCAATATCTCCATTATTGATTATTTTACCATCATTCCGTTAATCATGTCCATCGCGGCCCTGCCGATCACGCCCGGCGGGCTGGGAATCAGGGAGGGGTTGTCCGTCACCATGCTGGGCGCCATGAGCGTGAGCGCCCATCAGGCGCTGCCGCTTTCACTCATGATTTATTTTATATCCGTCGCTTTCAGTTTGATCGGCGGTTTCATCTTCCTTGGTTACACCGCCGGCGCCGGGCATACGGTTCATGATGAAATTGTTGAACTCGAAGATGAAACTGCGGGCGAAAACCGGTAAATCCGGGTCCCGGGCCCCCATGAATAAAATGACGTCGCCGGGCTTGGCCGATTTGAGCAGGTCTGAACGCAGAGCCTCATAATTCTCAACATAGCTGACCGGAATGCCCTTGTGCGCCAGATCATCGGCCAGCATGCGGGCGGTAACTTCTTTCCTGGCCGTTCCGCCGGCAAAATAAACGCTCATAATAATAATCCTGTCCTCCGGCCGGACATGTTTGGAAAACGCATCAACCAATTCCCGGCGCATAAGGGCCAGCGGACCATACCCGTGCGGACGCCAGACCGCTGTTATCCTGCGGGCAAAAGGTTCCACCGCCAGCCAGGCCGCGGCTATTTTTGCCGGATTGTGGGCGTAATCGTCAATCACGGTAATCCCGCCGGTCCGGCCAACCACTTCCAGCCGGCGCTCAATACCGGCGAATTTTTTGAGCGCCCGGCTGACATCTTTCAAATCAAGCCCCAGTTTTTCACACAACATTACGCAATGCAAAGCGTTTTCGGCATTGTGCCTCCCCAGCAAAGCCAAATGGAAATCAACCCCTTGATATTGAAAATGAATTCCATCCTCCGTCATGGATGGACAAAAATCAGGCCCGTATGCCCCTGCCCCGCCTTCCTGGTCACATCCGATAATTTCCTTCCTTACCTGCCTGGAAAAAAGCGCAAATAATTCCCGGACTTCCTTGAGTTCAAAGTGATCTTTGGAAATATTTGTGATCACCGCCCAGTCCGGGGAGAAATTCAACAGCGACCGGTCGCTTTCATCCAATTCCAGCACCCATAGGCCTGAATGCCCGAAACGGAAATTGCCGGGGGTTTGCCCGCTGACCCAATTCAGGACCGCGGCGCCATTGACAACGGTCGGATCAAGCCCCAACTCGGCCAGCGTCCAGCCGATCATGCCGGTAACCGTTGATTTGCCCGCCGTCCCCGTTACCGCGACGCATTTTTTATCCCGCGCCAGATCCGCCAGCATTTTGGCCCGATGAACGACCGGGATTCCTTTTAACCGGGCGGCGGCAAGGTCGGGATTGTCATTTTCGATGGCCGTGCTGATGATAACCGCATCCAGATCTTTCGTCACGGCGCGGCCATCCTGGGTCAGCAGGTTCACGCCCAGCAGGCGTAATTTCTTCAAAACGTCCAGTTCACGGCCCTGATCATAATAGCGGTCTGACCCGGATACGCGGCATCCCAACGCAAGCAGTAATTGCGCCAGCGCGCTCATCCCCACCCCGCCGACGCCGATCAGATGATAATTTGAATGCGATTTAGACATTTAATTCTCTTCGGGAGGACGGACATGCTGTCCGCCGACATGAGTCGCGTTGCGACAATGTCGCTCACGCGAGACGGACGGCGACACGCCGTCCCTCCCAAAATTACCAGCGCAATTCGTTTAATACTCCTTGATACGGCCAAGCATCGGCTTTGGAAATTAATCCTTTTCGAACCGGATTTTGGCGTACATATTCCCATCTGTCATGATAGTTTTCAACGCAACGCAATCGTGTATCCCAAAAATCTCTTTGCCACCGGCCAGCTTCCTTCAACTTTAAGCAGCTGAATTTACGTTTCCAGTGGGCAACCCATGCCTTCAGAGTAAACTCCAATTTATGAGGCGCACAGAATAAATGCAAATGATCCGGCATCAGAAGATAATAACCGACTTTCCAGGCATCCATCATATTCCAAACTTCAATCAATTGATGATGCACTATTGAATTCGAAAGCCATGGTTGCCTGTCATGGGTACAAACGGTTAAAAAAACAATCGTTGGCAAACAAGGCAAAATAAACACACCATGCGCGGGCTTTCTGCGTTTCGGGAGGGCGGGCATACTGCCCGCCGAATCAGACGGCGACCCGCCGTCCCTCCCATTGGGAGGGCGCGCGTGCCGCGCGCCGAACCTTCCCATCACGGATATTTTGGCGCCTGGCATAGTCCTTCGTTTTCCGCCAACCCGCAAATCAGATTCATATTCTGCAGGGCGGATCCGGCCTGCCCCTTGAGCAGGTTGTCAATATGGGAGACGATCCGCACTCTGTTTGTCCTTTCATCCAGATCAACAATCAGTTTGCAGAAATTTGTGCCGCGCACATGGGAGCTTCCAATGCCGGAATCGCGTTCATAAACCTGGACGAAAAAGCTCTCCCGGTAAAAATCTTTATAAAGCTCCATGAGCGCTTTGCGGTCCAAGGCCTTGTTTAACTCGGCATATAGCGTGGACATAATGCCCCGGCAGATTGGAACCACCTGGGCCGTAAAGGTAATCCTGACGTCCTGGCCGGACAGCAGGGAAAATTCCCGTTCAATTTCGCAGACGTGTTGATGCCCGCCAAGCTTATAGGCGTTCATGTGGTCATAACGGGCCGGATAATGAAAAGCGGCGGACGGTTTTTTGCCGGCGCCCGAAACCCCGGTTTTACAATCGCAGACAATGCTTCCCAGCCTCACGATTCCATGCTTCACGACCGGGGCCAGACCCAGAATACAGCTGACGGCAAAACATCCCGGATTGCCGACAATTCGTGTCTTCTTATTCAATTTATTCCGGTGCAGTTCGGCCAATCCATACACCGCCTCGGGCAGAAGATCGGCGGAACCATGGATTGGCTCACGCCCGATCCGGCCGGCGTAATCGGCATAGGCGGCCGGCGTGTTAAAACGAAAATCGCCGCTGTAATCAATGACCTTTGCGCCCCGCTGTAATTCATTTTGAGCCGATTTCATGCCGACGCCGTCCGGCGTGGCGAAAAAAACCACATCCACCGGTTCAGCGGCCTTTGCATCCGATACGGCCACGATCGGCAAATCGCAGAATCCCGCCAGATGCGGATACAGCCGGCTGATCGGCGCGCCCACATCGTTTATATCTGCCAGGCAGGCAATCTCGGCCTGCTTGTGGCCCAGCAACAGTTCAATGATTCCAACACCGCCATAACCGCCCGCGCCAACTATTTTTGCTTTGATCACAATTTTACCCTTTCGCTTTTATCGGCAAATTTATATGAGATTGACAGTTAATCCGTTTGCTGATAGGAATATTTCGCATGAGTGGACAAAATACAACAAAAAAAATACTCGTGACCGGCGCGGCCGGCTATATCGGCTCCATATTGACGCCTTATTTGCTGCGTCTGGGGCATCAGGTTACGGCCCTTGATAATTTCTTATATGGCCAGACTTCCCTGCTCGCGGAGTGTATTGAAGACCGGCTCAGAATTGTCCGCGGCGACGCGCGCGACCGGGATCTTCTGCGCAAACTGATGGCCGGTTGTGATTGTATTATTCCGCTGGCCTGCCTGGTCGGCGCGCCGGTTTGCGACAGAAAACCAGACGAGGCCAGGTCAATAAACCTTGAGGCGATCAAAATGCTGCTGAACCTGAGCAGCCGCCAGCAACAATTTATCATGCCGACGACCAACAGCGGCTACGGGGTGGGACAGGCGGGCGCTTTTTGCACCGAGGAATCCCCTCTTAATCCCGTCAGCCTTTATGGCCGGCTGAAAGTTGAAGCTGAAAAACACATCCTTGATTCCGGGCACGGCATTTCCCTGCGTCTGGCAACGGCCTTCGGCCTCAGCCCGCGCATGCGCCTTGACCTGCTGGTGAATGATTTTACCTACCGGGCGGTCACCGACCGTTTCATTGTTTTGTTCGAAGCCCACTTCAAGCGCAATTATATTCATGTGCGCGATATCGCCCGCGCTTTTGTTCACGCGCTCGATAATTTTTCAGCAATGCAAAATAATGCGTTCAATGTCGGCTTAAGCGACGCCAATCTTTCCAAAATGGAGCTTTGCCTGGAAATTCAAAAACAGGTTCCCGATTTCACTTTTCCTGAAGCCAGGGTCGGCAAGGACCCCGACCAGCGGAATTATATTGTCAGCAACGCCAAAATTGAAAAAACCGGTTTCAAGCCCATGGTTTCACTGCCGCAGGGCATCGGCGAGCTTATCAAGGGCTATCAGATAATCAGGCGAAACCAGTTCAGTAATATTTAGAAATTATTTGTTCGATCAAGGGAGGGCGGGCATATTGCCCGCCGCGGACGGCAGGAATGCCGTCCCTCCCGACGGAATTTTCATTTTGATGAATGAAACGACCAAATCTATGTTCAAGCGCATCCTCGTAACCGGCGCGACCGGCTTTTTGGGACATCATATCGTCCCGGTCCTGAAGAAAAATTTTGACGCGGAAATCATCGCGGTCGGAAGCCGCGACTTTAATCTTCTGAAACCGGGCGTCCCCGAAACAATGCTGGACAGGATCCGGCCGGACTGCATCGTTCATCTGGCGGCAAAATCAGGCGGAATTTTGGATAACAAACAGAAACCGGCCGATTATTACTTTGAAAATATTGCCATAAATACGCATGTATTTAATGCCGCGTTCCTCGGAGGCGTAAAGAAATTTCTGGCGCTGATGGGCGGCTGTTCATATCCGGCCGCGGCCAAATCACCGATCGGGGAAGACCAGATGTGGAACGGATTCCCCCAGATTGAGAGCGCCGGCTACTCAATGGCCAAAAAAATGCTGCTGGTCCAGTCGTGGGCCTACCGCCAACAGCATGGTTTTAACTCAATCACCTTGATTCCCGGCAACGTCTACGGCGAATGGGACAATTTCAATCTGACGGAAGCGCACGCCATTCCCGCCTTGATCCGCAAGTGCATTGAGGCAAAGGAAAAGCATTTGCCATCCATCGCCGCCTTTGGCAGTGGACGGCCGATCCGTGATTTTGTCTACGCCGGCGATGTGGCGGACGTCTTGCCCTGGTTCCTGGCCAATTATAATAACAGCGAGCCGGTCAATATTTCCACCGGCCGGCGCACATCAATCCGCGAGCTTGTGGAAACCGTCAAAGCGGCCACCGGTTATCCGGGTGAAGTCCGGTGGGATCCATCGCAACCGGACGGCCAGATGGAAAAGATATTTGATCCAGGCCGGCTTCACCAGCTTGGATTAAGATGCCCCACCCCGCTGGCGGAAGGTTTGCGTAAAACCGTGGATTGGTTCCTCGCGAACCGGAATAAAGGAGCCGTGCGCCTTTGATCCATGTTTATTGCGCGCGCGGGCCAACAAGATTTTTCCGGTAAAAGACAATTTTTTTGTTGCGGAGCGTATTTGGAGACGGCTGACGCGGATCAAGGGGAGGGATTTCCATGGTCGGCACATAATTCGCGTTGATACGCTCATATAACATCCAACTGTTATCTTCCAGCGGCAGGTCTATGATAATAATATCAAACGGATCCTTCTCGTAAAATTTACGCAATGATTCCGGATAGCACGAACGGTCATAGACCCCGTTGTGCCAGCAATCGCGTCCCACACTTGGATACGGCTTTGTGCCGGCCAGAACATTATGGAACGGCTGAGTAATATAATGCACGTTCTTGCCCGGCGTAGCCATGATATCCAGTATTTTTCTGAACCGCACATCGTCTTCCGATGTAATAATCATTGATGAATATCCATGTAAAAAGAGAACAACTGACTGGACTATCAAAAGACCAAGCATGAGAGGGAGGCTGATTTTCTTTTCCCGGGAAAATTTATTGAGGAAATACATGCCGCAGACAATCAGCATCCCACAAAAGAAAATCCCCTGCGAATCAAAGCCTGACCCATACTTGATTGAGCATGACAATCCCACAACCGCTCCCGCTCCCAGGAAAACATATTCCGGCTTTATCCAGTTGTCCCATTTCCAACCCAAGCCGATTATTCCCGCAATAACGACTGCAAACATAATCCCATAACGGCCAAGCATCTCAGGAAATAACACGGGATTAAAAATCCACTTCCACATAATGGGGTGATTCTTATGCATAAAGAGCATGGAAAGAAAACTTGATTCCGGCTGATTTATATAATAACCGGCAAAGCCGGCAATCAAAAGAAAGGCAAAAATTGACGCGACAATTCCCTTGCGCCAATCTTTTATCCAGAAGTACAACAAACCCGCCGCCAAGTAGGCCAATCCGGTCTGCTTTGACCAGAAACTGGCAAACAATGCCAAAATGACGGCAAAGACAGTCGGCCAGCGAAGCGAAGAATCTCTAATCAGCAAATATACTGCCAGCACCGCAAAAAGAACATGCAACCCGTTCGGCGAGAGCATATAATACCATGGGCCCGCATTCAATCCCCCAAACAAACCGGCCCCAATTAAGGCTAGATACTTGTTCCTTGTCATACGATAAACCGTCATTCCAAGAAACATGACGGTTGCCCAGAAGAAGAGAGCCACAATCAGGCGCATGACCCTGATATCATACCCGAACCAACTGCTGACTACTCCGGTTATTTGAAAAGCCAGAGGCGTGTACCACAATGCAAGCACGAACGGGTTGATTGGTCCATATAACCGCATACCGGAGCCGGCTTCATAAGCCAAAAAGGCATGCATGGACTCAGCGCTGTCAATGATCGCCGGATGCGACAGGTTATTGATAATCACGCCGGCGGCAATCAGCAGATGAATGCAGGCCAAGATCGTCACCAATTTAATCCCAAGCTTTTCAGCAGGTTGCTCAGAGAGCATACTGGATATTACCGCACCATCTGAAGAAACATCGTTAGCCAAAGAATCAGTAATGTTTTTCTGTACCATATTTTCCTTTTAAAAATATCGCTATTTACCCCCGAATGTTAAACTAACTTTTATTTGATTACGCCGTCAAGTCAAGTTCTGTTTCCACAATTTTGATAGTTCGTTTGCGGCACGCGCCAACTCTTCGGGTCACCTATCTCGGGGCGCTAGACCTAAAAGAAGCGAGTGTTCAAACGTGAGCCAGTCGCGACTATTTTTTTCGTCCGGCGCTTCGATGTCTTCCGATCTCGTCCCGTCTGTTAAAATATTATAACCTAAATTCAAAACATGATTCGATTCATGATACGGCAAATGAACCTTCAACAGTTGTAGCCTTTCGTCTATTCTCCTCACTCAACACCGTTGCGCCATCTGATGAAACGCGTCTATTCCGCCAACTCTTATCCCATCCGTCTTCACACTCCGCGATCTCTCTTTACTCCCCGGCCAATCACCGCTCAATTTCTCGCTTGCGTTTCCCTAAAATCTTCTGGTATCTTTACGCTCGAAATGCCTCTTTCCTTTGAATTACGAACTTCTGTTCAATCGCATTCTATCCAATAGAATCTGGCATTTAAAAATAACGTATCCGATAATGGCATCTCTTAAATTGGAATAATAAATGGCAAAAATCATTTTTATTCAGCTTCATGCCTGGCAACAGCTTGGCTTGATGTATATTTCTGCAAAACTGAAAAAACATTCGTATAATGTGCGCCTTGCCATCGGCACAACATTTAACGAAATACTACCAAGTTTGAATGAATTCAATCCGGATGTTGTCGGATTTTCTATTACAACTGTTAATCAAGCCGATACCTTGGAAATTGCCCGAAAAATCAAACAGCGCTTTAACGTCAAAACATTATTCGGCGGACCACATGCTACGTACTTCCCGGAATTTATCCACCAAGACGGAGTCGATGCCTTGATTAGAGGCGAAGGCGAAACTGCTTGTCTTGAATTTATGGAATATGTGGCCGGCAAAAGACCCATATCCTCCGTCAGAAATCTCTGGTCAAAAACAGGTTCCACAATATTGAAAAATGAGCTTGCGCCTTTTGATGATATTGATTCATTGGAATTTCCTGACAGAACAATTTATGACGAGTTTAAAGAAAAGGTGGATTTTTCCTCTCTCTATGTTTTAACCTCACGCAACTGCCCATACAACTGCTCTTTTTGTTTCAATTCAAAACTCCGTGAAATTTACAAGGGAAAAGGCAAATACGTAAGAATCCGCAATCATGATAATGTTCTGGAAGAAATCAGGCAATGCTGCGACACAAATAAAAAAATAACAAGCATCCATTTTGTTGATGATCTTTTTGGGGTTAACGAAAAGTGGCTGGATGATTTTCTGCCAAAATTCAAGCGCCAAATCGGGCTTCCGTTCGATTGCCTTGTCAGAGCCGATGTGATTGCCCAACATCCCGATTATGCCATGCAGCTAAAATCAGCCGGGTGCGCAGGCGTTGCTTTCGGGATTGAAAGCGGAAATGAAAAACTAAGGCAAACTATTTTACGGAAACAAATTACAGACGAAGAAATCATTAAAACAGCTGACCTTCTCCATAAGGCAGGTCTAAAATTTAAAACTTACAATATTTTCGGATTCCCGCACGAATCAATAAAGAACGCAGAAGAAACCGTAGAGCTTAATATAAAAATCAAGACTGATTTCCCCAGCAGTAATCTTTTTATTCCTTTTCCTATGCTTGATCTAACGGAAGAAGCACAACAAAAAGGTTATTTGTCGAAATGTTTTTCGGCCGTTGACATCAAGAACGATGCGTTTATCAACAGTCAACTTCAGATTCCAAACATAATCGTTTTTGAGAAGTTGGAACGTTTTTTCCAGACCGCAGTACTGATGCCATTTTTGTGGCCGCTGATTAAGGCTTACTGCAACTCTCATCCTTCCTCCTATTATAAATTTATAAAAAAAATTGAAATCTTTTGGTTTGGCGTGATTTATTTTTATGTGTATTATAAAAGCACTAATACGAATATTGTTAAGTTAATATTTTATGCATTGAACAACTATAAAAAAATTCTTGGATTATCAAAAGAGACAAACAAGAATGCTGAAAAATAGTGATAAGTTAATTTTTAGCGCCTTTTTCTCGTCAACAAACATCAATTATTTACCTGAAACTACACATAAAAGATAAAGATAGATGGAATATTCAACTGAAATCAACCGGTCATTAAGCATAATTGTGCCTGTCCAGAACGAAGCGGAAACCATTCGTCCCTTTCTCGATGAACTATACGAGAAATGTCTCAGCAAGCTTACGGATTTTGAAGTTTTAATGCTGGAGGATGGTTCCACGGACGGGACCGCAGAAGTTTTGCGTCAATGCGAGGCGATTTATCCCAATCTAAAGGCATTGACCGAGTCGGGTAAAACCAGTTATCGCGCCACCGTCACCCGCGGCATTCTTGCGGCAAAAAAAGAATGGATTCTTTTGATGGATGGCGACGGGCAGATTGATCCAAACGATATCTTCCTGCTCTTGGAACAGTCTGAATTTTACGACATAATTGCCGGAGAAAAATTTCCGCGTTGCGACCCCGCCTACCGCATTTTCGTATCTCGCGTTTTTGATATTATCACCGACCTTATCCTCGGAGTTAACATCAAGGACATCAATTTTGGATTTAAACTAATGCGGGCAAACGTCGCAAAAAAAATTGCCCCGCAATGCGGGAAACTGGGCGAGATTTACAGCGCAGAACTGGTCATGCGCTTTGTCTATGGCGGTTACCGTCTCAATCAGATAAAAGTGCGCCACCGCAAGCGTTCGTTGGGCGTATCCGTCGGCATTCCGCCCAGAAAACTGTTAGCGAAATCCTGGCGCGCGTTTAGGGGATTATTGGCCCTGCGGCGCGAGTTGACCGGGGATAACATTTAGCCGGCGATGGATTTGCCCATGGCTTCTAATTAAGACGAGGCACGCGCCCCCTACCTTGGACATACGACATCCGAGAAATAAGTTTTCCGCCTTGCCTCTAATCCTTCAATCGTCAGGCGCAGTCCCTGTTCCGTTGTCAGCGCCGGAGTCCAGCCTGTCAGTTCCTTCAAGTGCGCTAAACTGGCATAGGCGTAGGGTTGTTCCGGTTCACCCGCGCGCATCGGGTTCGCGCCGAATATCAGCCGCTCCGGTTTGCCGCCCAGAAGCCTCCAGCAAAGATTCACAAAGTCCTTTAGTTTAATGACGTTTCCACTGCCAATGTTGACAATCGTCGCGGCGTCAATCTGCGCAAGCCGCGCAATCCCCGCGGCGACTTCGGAAACGTGGACATAATCACGAAAGTGTTCGCATGGGCCTAAATCTGCGTTCTGTCCCGCAAGATAACAGCGGTAAAGCTTGTTGATGAGCGAACCGCTCCGCTGGCCGGCGCCAAAAACGTAAAACGGCCGGACGCACACAAAGGAACGCCCCGACATTCTTGCTTTTTCCAAACCGTATAAGGTAACTTCGTATTTGGCCCTGGCATAGTTCGTCATGCGCCCTTCCGGCGCCATATCTTCGGCAAGGATTCCGCTCCGGGCGCCGTATTCGTTGGCCGAACCGATGAAAACGATTCTTTTCAGCCCGACATTGTAAAGCGAATCTATTAAATTTTTAGCGCAGAGGACGTTCAGGGTCAGGTGCTCATCAGCGCCCGGATCAACCATCGCGCCCCAGCCGAGATGGATAAAAACATCCGGCATACCGAGCTCACGCACCGAGCGGAGGACGTCTTCCCGGCTGGAAAAATCAATAAAGCGGCGGCCAGAGGGATCAACTGATCCGGACTTGTCCGGGGCATGGCTGAAGCAAATAAGATTTGCGGAAATCTTTTGAAGCGCAGGCGCAAGATAACTGCCGATAAAACCGCTTGAACCGGTGAGCCATATTTTTAAAGATTTATTCCCTGATGGCATCTGCTTGCATTCATCGGCCGGCGGCCTCGCTCCCCATCAACACCGGGACAGTTAAACACCGAGCCGCAGCATAATATCGTTGTAATTCACCGGGAAAAGGTCCGGATCAATTCCAAAGTCAACATTCGGCCCGCGGACAACGACCACGCGTTTGAATTGGAGATTGTCGCCTGCAATCGCGTCAAGCATTGAATAGGCCGGCAAATGCACGCTCTTACTGTCATCCATCACCACCAAGCGTCCGGTTATTGCCACGCTTTGTCTGATACGCGTCCAATCCGGATAGGGCACATAATTGACGGAAAAAAGACTGGATGCCATGCCCTTTTCCAGAAGTTTTTTATGCAAGGCCTGTCCTTCCGCCAAAGAAAAATTAAAACATACGATTGTCGCATCAGCGCCTTCCGTATACTGGAAAACGGAATTATCATCAGCGCTATACACAAGGTTGGTCTGTATGAATTCTGACCGGCAGAGACGACTGCTGAGCCCGATCATCCGGAATCCGGGCTGAGTCACCGTTTCAAGGATACGCGGAGTGTCCTGATTGTTTGTAATTGAATAACATGCTATCCGCGCCATGGAGCTGAAATCGGCATAGCCGGAAAAACTTGACTGCGGCCCCTGCATGCCCTGATCGCAAACAAGCATAATAATTGAGAAGCTCCCCAATTCATTAATGTTACGCGAACATCGTATAAAATTATAAGTATTGACAAAATGGTCAAGCCCAAGCAGCATGAAATCAAGCTGTTTGACAAAATAAACACATTTTACCCCGGCCAGCATCATTCCAAACCCCATTCCGCAAAGGGTGTTTTCCACATTAGGCGTATTGATAATGCGGCCGGTTTCATGAACGGCGATATTTTTTGTCAGACCGGAAATAAAAGTGCCGTTATTCAGGTTCTGTCCATACAACACCGCGCCCGGAATTTTCGAGCATTTGGACATGATCAACTGATTTACGGACGCGATATAGTTCGCCATATCACCCGCTCCAATTCTCTGAAAATACTTTTTCTTCAAGGCCGGCAAAAATCTCCGGATCCAGCTTCTGTTTAAGGACATGGACCGGATCGCATGCTGATTCCTGCACGATCAATCCCCGCTTAAGATCAATATTCATCGGGTCGGACGGCCAGCCGGGGGTTGGGCCGGCGTGCCGGTTAAGATTAGACAAATCAACCTCAACAACGGCCGGGGTGGCATCCCCCGTGATGATACCACGGATTTCCTTCAGTTTCGCGGCATAATCAAACACCAGGTTACCCGTCAGAAAAAAATATGGCGTCCCAAACGCCCTGCACATGGACTCAACATCAATCGGCACCCGGCGTTCTGAAATGGTGGATGACATGGCAAACTTATTGTTTTCTATCATGAGCAACAGCGGCAGTTTTTGATACCTGGAGATATCAAGGGTTTCATAGAATGTTCCCTCCTCCATTGCGCCGTCCCCGGTGAGCGCCGTAACAATACCGTCCCGCTTGAGCATCAGATGCCCCAGCGCAATACCGCACGCCACCGGCATATTGTTGCCGAGGATACTGGAAGTATAAATCACGCCGCGGTCCGGATTCGCCAGATTCATTGACCCCAAATGCCCGCCATCCGCCCCGGAAGGCAAATGTTTATACTCATCATATACCGGTTGAAGCCGGCCGGACCGGGCGAGATTATAGGCAATGTTCCTGTGGGAAAGCACCAGCCGGTCAAGCGGATCCATCATTTCGCTGACCGCCACGGCAATTGCTTCGTGCCCAAACGCGCAATGCACCGGAACCTTGAAAATATTTTTTTTCAGACTCTCATTAACAATGTGTTGCCAATAACGCAATTGAAGGACTTTGAAAGCCAATTGAAGATCAAGAATTGCCGCCACGATCATTGCCTCCTGTCCTTTGATAATCCCAAAGAGTCTTCAGCCCGCGCGCCAATTCAATCTTCGGTTCCCAGCCTAATATTTTTTTCGCCTTTGCATTATCCGGATTTCGGATATTAAGAGCATTGGGATTGGTTTCCACAATTTCGGGATGCCTGTCCAGCAAAATGGCGCTTTGCTCAATGATCTCCCCAAAGGTGACAAGCCGGTTCCCGGAAACGTTGAATATCTCAAATCCATTCCGCCGGCCAACCGCGCTTATGATCCCTTCGGCGATATCCGCCACATGAATAAAGCGGCGGCCGGACCTGAGCGAGCCCTTGATTTCCAGCTTATCCAGCGTCCGAACCTCGTTGAAGATGCCTTCCACCGCCGACATCGGCTTGGGGCGCGGACCATATACAATTCCAAACCTTAAAACCGTTACCGGACACAAGCCGCGCTGGTGGTGAACAAAGAGCAGTCTCTCCCCGATGATTTTACTCATGGCGTATTCCGAAGTCATCTTTGTCACGTCAATCGGATCTTCTTCAGTCTGGATTCCGCCGTCAGCCGCATTCCCGTAGACCCATTCGCTGGAAGCGAAAATAAATTGTTTTACTTTCTTTTCCTGCGCGGCCCGGATTAAATTGATCGTTCCGCCGATGTTCACGTCAAACGCCTCAACCAGATCCCGGCGGCAGTCCTGATCGCGCGAAACAGCCGCCAGATGAATCAAAGCGTCGGCCCCTTCCGGGATCGCGCCGGCAACATCCCGGGAACGGATATCCGCCTGAAAATAGACCGCGCCGCCGCCGGGAACAAGATCTATTCCCGCGACTTCAATGCCGCGGCTGCGGCAGTGTTTTTGCAGTTCTTTTCCAATAAAACTTTCCGAGCCGGTAACAACTACTTTCATATTGAGTTAAAGGAATATATTGGCTTCAATTTGCCTCCGCGACCTCTGCGTCTCCGCGGTGAAATATTTTACTTTCGATTTCCGCGTTGATTTGCCAGAAAATTGCATAAGCCGGAAGGGGTGTCAAGATTTTTCACGATAACGCCGCGGTGAAAGTTTTATTCCGGCGACTGGAAAATAATGCGGCTGCCTTCCATGCTGAAACTAAACGGCACCGGTTTCAGCCTGCGCAATTTTCTTATGATTTGCGGATGTCTTTCGGGCGGGGCAAAAATCAGCAAAAACCCCCTTCCGCCCGCCCCGAGCAGTTTTCCGCCCAGCGCCCCCGCCTTGCGGGCGGCATTGTACAAATCATCAATGTCGGAATTACTTATGCATCTGGCCAGGGTTTTCTTAAGCATCCAGGTTTCGTGAAGCAAACGGCCGAACTGGCTGATATCGCGGTCATGTTTCAGAATATTTTCCGCCTCATGAACAATTCCCAGCATTTCAAGGAGCGTTTTATTATTTTGCGCGGTGCGTTTTTTTTGCTGTTTGAGAATTGATTCGGACGATTGTTCCACGCCCGTATATAACAAAAGCAGATGATTTTCCAATTCATGTATTCTTCCGGATCTCAGCGCCAAACGCTGCACGTCAACCTCGCTGTTTTTATTAAAATGCAGACAAAGCAGGCCGCCGTACGCGACCGCGTACTGGTCCTGATGTCCGCCGCTGTCGCCCACTTTTTTACGTTCAATCAGAATGCCCTCCCGCGCCAGATCCTCCGGGCTTATCCGGTCATGCCGCATGGCATGCAGGGCATGAAGCAAGCCGACCGTAAAGGAAGATGATGTCCCCATGCCCGTCCGCGCCGGCAAATCGGATATATGGGTAATTTCAAGCCCGCCCGGCGGGCGGACGTAAAGCAGAGTTTCCCGGATGAGCGGGTGGGAAAAATCAGAGGGGGAATTGACTGTTTCTGATTTTATATAACTGGCCCGATAGCGGTATGAAAAGTAAGGCCGGATACTATGGAGCGAGATATAGCAATATTTGTTGATGGTTGTAAGAAGCGTGGCGCCGCCATGCTCGCGGTAAAACTCCGGAAAATCCGTGCCGCCGCCAAAAAAACTTATACGGAATGGTGTGCGCGATATAATCATTGATTATTGCCAAACAAATATAAACTTACAAAATTATCTTTTTATTTCAATGACGAAATTATCTTTTCTCCGGAACACGAACAAGCGTGAAGCGCCCCGCGGCAGCCAAAGCGTTCATGGAACAAACCGTAATCCATCAGAATGTGTGTTGATGAATTGACTGGCCTTTGAAATTTATATGCTTTATTATTATCAGACAAATGGAAATGAACAAAAAAGCAATAATTCTCGGGGGACACGGTTTTCTCGGATCGGCTCTTTCGGCCGAGGCGAAAAAGCGCGGCTGGGAAGCAATTCCCGTCAACCGCGCCGATTATCCGCAGTGCGCCGGCATGTCTTGCGATGTTCTGATTAACGCCAACGGCAATTCAAAAAAATACCTGGCTGATCAGGACGCCAATCTTGATTTTGATCTCTCAGTCCGGTCGGTTTCACTCTCGCTCCATGACTTCCGGCCCAAATTGTACATCTATCTTTCCTCCATAGACGTTTATTCCAATAAAAATGATCCCGCCTGTAATCATGAAGAATCCGTCATCGCGCATGAGAAGCTCAGCCCTTATGGATTTAATAAATTCCTGGCGGAACAGCTCGTCCGCCGCCATGCCAGGTCATGGCTGATCCTGAGACTGGGCGGATTTGTCGGGCCGGGTTTGAAAAAGAATTCCATCTACGACATGTTAAAAAATCATCCCATCCGCGTTCATCCGGATTCGCGCTATCAGTATATTGACGCCCGCGCCATGGCCGCCATCGCGTTTCAAATGGCTGAAAACGGCCTTCAAAAGACAATATTTAACCTCGCCGGCGACGGCACGGTCAGCCTCCGGGAAATCGCCAAATTAATTCCGGGCGATCCCCTGTCCGGCGCGCCTCTCGATATGCCGCCGGAACACTATGAAGTTAATATTTCTAAAATAAAAACAGTTGCCGCCATGCCGTCCACCCGCGAAACCGTTGAACGGTTCGTGAAGGATGCGCAATCCGGCGCTATCCAATTGCCATGATTATTTCCCGCACCAAAGCGGGCTATGCCCGCAACCCAATGCCTGCCCAGCCGCAGGCCGGGGTTGTTAATGCTTCCTTTCGAAGGGGGCGCGAATTTGGTTCGAAAAAATCCGGCCAGTCCGGTTCAGATGTGCCGGCGCCGCGCAAAGCGCTATACTCGTGTATGCGCGAGCGCGGCAACGGAACAAATGGGCCGGAATCGCTGGAGGCTTTTCGAACGAAATGCGCCTCGCATATGTTTCCTCCCCACTTCATGCTTTAACCCAGCATTACTTTCTTGATTTTCATCACCATTTTTGACATGTTAGGTACAAACGCATTTTTCTTTGAATTCAGCCTTGAAGGAAGCCGCATCATTTCTAAAGACACGCAATGAATCCTCCCGAAAGACCGCAAATAGCGTTCTGGTTCCGTTACGGACCGGCTGAACATGCCGAACTTTTCCATTGCATCCCCGACATCATTGAAGGCCTTGCGCGCGATTGCACGGTTCACTATTACGGATTAAAGAGTTCCAAACCAATCCCGGAGCGCATCAAAAAAAACGCCCGCCTTCATATTCTGCCGCTCACCGTCAACCGGGCAAGCACCGCTGATAAAATAATCAAAACTTTCATCTGGTTGATGCTTATGCCGATAATGGGCATCCATTGCCGGCTGAAAAAAATTGACGCGGTTTATATTGATGAAACCCTCCCTTTGAGCGCAGGTTTGGCGATAATTTTCTTCGGACGCAAGACCGCCGTAACAATCAGCGATTTTTTCCTGAATATTTACGGCGGCAAAACGCCGTGTCTCCGGCCATTCTGCCGGGCAATCAACAAGCTGGACATGACCGCCTGGCGCAAACTGCCCCTGATCTTCACGCGGGCAAAAAACACCCGCGATTATTTGATAAGCTCCGGCGTTCCGGCCGAACGGATTTTCCCGGTCTACGACCCATGCGACACAACCATTTATCATCCTCTGAATAAAACTCTCTGCCGGCAGAAATTCGGATTTTCCGCGGAGGAAATAGTCCTTGTCCATCACGGCATTCTTCACCCCAACAAGGGCAATGACCGCGTTATTGAGGCATTGCCGGCCCTGCTTGAGAAATGTCCAAAACTTCGCTTTCTGTTGGTCGGCGACGGACCGGAATTGCCCCGCCTGCGGCAAATGGCCAAAGAAAAGAAGCTGGAAAATATTGTTACTTTTACCGGATGGCTGCAAAAACCCTCCGAGGTCAACTGCGCCCTCAATGCGGGCGATATAGGCCTTGTGATGCGCACCGGGCTTGAGACGGATCATTTTGCAATGACCGGCGCGCTCATTCATAACATGGCTTGCGCTCTGCCCGTTCTGGCCGTCCGCCTCCGCAGTATTGAAGAAGTAATTCAAGACGGTCAAAACGGTTTCCTGTTTGATCCGGGAAACATGAATGAATTTGCGGCAAAGCTTATAACGCTCGCAAATAATCCCCGCTTGCGCCAGGAACTCGGAAGTAAGGTTTTATCCGTCGTTCGCGAACTTTTTGACATGCAGAAGGTCGCGCAGCAGACTATTGAACCTTTGCGCCGGCTTTGCTTTAATTAGATTTTGAAAAAAAACAATTTAGTTTTACCTCTGCGACCTCTGCGTCTCCGCGGTAAAAAATCCGACATGCAAACTCAACAAGCAGTAATACTACTCGGCGGCAAAGGAACGCGCTTGCACGGCCTTTTCCCCGATTTGCCGAAGGCTTTGGTTCCTGTGGCAGGACGTCCATTCCTGGCATGGCAACTTGATTGGCTTTTCGGCCGGGGCTTTCCTTCGGTTTTATTGGCGGCCGGTTATATGGGCGATAAAATTCAAAATTGGATTAAGCAACAGCCGTTTAAAGACCGGGTATCGGTTTCCATTGAACCCGCCCCGCTCGGAACGGGCGGCGCTTTGAAATACCTGGCCGGCGCCATTGGCAACAATCTGTTCTTAGCTCTGAATGGCGACAGCCTCCTGCCAAAACTGGACTATCAGCGGATGGAGGAAGCTCACCGCAAATCCGGCGCTTTGGCGACCATCGCGGTAACATCAATTGAAGACTCCGGAAGATATGGAACGGTCTTGTTTGATAAGAAGGGTAAAATTATTAACTTTCAAGAAAAGGCGAACCGGGGCGCAGGCTGGATAAATGCCGGCATATACCTGCTTGAACCATCAATTTTATCAGCCATCAGCCCCAATAAAAATGTGTCAATTGAAAACGAAGTATTTCCTTCCCTGGCCGCCGAAGGCAAATTGTTCGCTTTTCAGTCCGAGCCTCCGCTCCTGGATATGGGCACGCCGGAAGGTTTAAAAAACATGGAAAAATCAATTCTGCCGGGAATGATGCATTGAACTTGATTGACGGGAAGACAAAGAGATATTATTCTAACGTAAATTTTTGAAAAATTCCGCCGCAGGCGAGAAAATTTCATAGTCAGGCAAGTTGTCGAAAGAGGTTTTTATTGTCCAGCGATTTTCAATTTTCAATTATCATCATTGCGAGACGCATCAACGATTACATTCGGGAGGCCATGCCATTTATGCAGGCGCAGACCTGCCGGTCGTTTGAGATATTGATCGTGTCGGAAGTTGAGGAAACAGAGCGTTTCGCGAATGCACGCGTTATCACGTCCGGCAGGGCTAGTCCGGCCAAAGCCCGCAACATCGGCGCCCGTGAAGCTCGCGGAGAAATACTGGCATTTATTGATGATGACGCCTATCCGGCAAAGGATTGGCTGGAAAAGGCGCTCCGTGATTTCGAAGATAAAACAGTTGGCGCGGTCGGCGGGCCATCCCTTGTCCCGCCCGGCGCCACATTTTTTCAGAAGGTCTCAAATAAGGTGTTTGAACTGAGTTCTGGAAAAACAGGGCATCGTTATGGCCGGGGACGGAAGGCGGAAATTGACGACTGGCCAACCTGTAATTTTTTTGTGAGGAAAACGTTGTTTGACCGGATGAGCGGCTTTGACGATCAATATTGGGGGGGAGAAGACACCCGCTTTTGTTATGCCCTGGTCGGCGCCGGCGTTAAGATCATTTATGATCCGGAGGTGATGGTGTATCATCACCCGCGTAAAACGCTCAAACAACACATGCGCCAGACATATTTTTGGGGCCTGTGGCGGGGATTCATGATAAAACACTACGAACAGTCCCTGCAATGGGTCTTTTTTGCGCCGCCGTTGTTTATCCTGTGGCTGTTGGGCGGCGGGATTGTGTCGTGCTTCTGGACGATGTTCCGATCAATGTATGTCGTCTCACTGTTGGTGTATGGAATATATCTATTGACGCTTGGGCTCCGGTCAGGAAATATTCGCCTGGTGATTCCCGTGGCAGGGGTGATGGCATTGTCGCATTTGGCATATGGAAGCGGTTTTTTGCGCGGCTTGGCGTCACGGGAAGCGCCGACGCAAAAAACGATGAATCCCGGGCCGCCTGTATCGGAGAAAAGCGGCGCACGGCAATAAATTTCGCGCCGGGAACGGACGCCATGCGATGACATTTCGCGCGGCGACAGCGCAGGCATGATTTTGTTTGTAAAATGTCTCTTTTTATGGACAAGAAAATTACAGTTAAAAAAGGCGCCTTGGAGCGGGCCGGAGAAGATCAGCGTCCGATTCATCTGGTCCTGATCGCCACCAAGCCCGATATCATCAAGCAGGCTCCGCTCATTCTGGAATTGCGGAAACAGAAGCAAAATGTCCTTATTATCCATTCCGGCCAGCATTATGAGTGGAATCTATCCAAGGGACTGGAAGAGGAATTTCAAATCATTCCGGATGTCAACCTTAACGTGAAAGGAGAACATCTGTATGAATTGCAGTCCCAGATAATCCTGCGTTTTGGCGAACTGATTTGCCGGTTGAAAAAGGCCAACAAACGCATCGTGCCTTATACTTACAGCGACACAACGACCGCCGTGGCAGGCGGCGTGGCCAGTTTCGCCAACCGCATTGCAGTCGCGCATGTGGAAGCCGGATTACGGACCATGAGCCCTCCGCGGGAACTCGTGCTGGGACTTCTGAAACCCGGAACGGTGGAGGCTTATTTTGCCAGGTTAAAGGATCCCGCAACATGGAAAAAAGGGAGTTATGAGCCCTACCCTGAGCAATTTGACACCCGGGCCTCGGCGCCCTCGGCCGGCGTGCATCTGGCATCCGTCGAACTTAACAGAAAAAATCTGCTGGACGAAGGCTATGACGAGAAGCGTATTTTCGTCGTGGGGAATCCGGTGGCCGATACCATTGCCATTGCCCGGCGGCGTCTGGGGGAAAGCCGGATTATTGAAAAATATCCGAAGCTGAAAGAAAAGGGCTTTGTCCGCTTTTGCGTCCATCGGCGGGAAAACATATCATCAAAACATCGGTTCAAGGCCATTATCCTGGCCATGAAAAAAATGGTCCAGGAAGGCGTCAACGTCCTGTTGATCTCTCTGGGTGCGACCGAAAAGGCCTTGCGTGAGTTTGACCTGAAAGACGATCTCGAAGTCCTGGCTGAAACGCATGACAATTTCATTTATTCTTCCGTATGGCCCAGCTATATTGATGTCGTTGCCGCCATGACCCGGTGCGCGGTGATTGCCACAGATTCCGGAAGCATTCAGGAGGAAGCCAATGTGCTTGGCATTCCCCTGGTTACCCTGCGCTTTAACACCGACCGGCCGGAAACGGTGTTTGCCGGCGCCAACATTCTAGCCCCCCCAATCCGGGATGATATTGTCTACCGTGTCATCCGGGAAGTATACGACAACCGGAATATCCGGTCGGAAATGTTGAGCGCGGGAAAATTATACGGATCCAACGTCAGCGAAAAAATAGTCAACGTCGTAAATGGGATCATCCAGTCCGGACCGCTGTTTGAACTCCTCGAGCATGAACGCCTGGGCTTGCCAAAATTGCCATTCTGGGAAGCCGGAGAAATCAACTGGTAGCGGCCGCTTGAAAATCGGCCGGCTTTTATTCTGTCTTATGAATTCTGCCTTTTTTGTTTGCACAACAACGCAACTGCCGCCGCAATAAACGCAAAAAATCCAATCCCCTGGATGCCAAGCGGCCATTTTGACGGAGCATATTCAAGAACCACTTCGTGCATTCCGGACTCCAAAGGAACGCCCTGAAAAATAAAATCCGCGCGCAGAACCCTGCCTTTTTCGCCGTCAATCCGGACGCGCCAGTCGGGATCATATTTCTCCGCCACGCGCAGGATGGCCGGAGATGTTGATGACGTTCTCAACTTTATTTTTCCCGGCTTGTATTCCATCAATTGCGCCTGGCCGCATTCGTTCGATCCAGCGGATTCCTGAAGCCCGTCCGCGCATTCCGGCGCAATCATCACTTTCTTAAAAAGCTCATAATCTTCCGCTCCGAGCCGTTGCAGGGCTTTGGCGTCATCGGCTGTTTCCCATGTCCCGATCAAGGCAAAACGCGGCGCCGGTTTTTTCAGGCGCATGATCACATGCTGGCCCGGCTGTTCGGCGGTGGCCGGGACCACTTCAACGTAGTAAGCGGCGGGTTTGACATTATAAGCATAGACAAGTTCAAACGCATCCTTCATGACCGGATCGTTCTGGAATTGCCCCCAGACCTGCGCCGGCGCCAGCACAAAACCAACCGCCGATAACTGCCACAAACGCAGGGGATTCCTGCCGACGGCGCCAAAGAACTTTTTGTAGTCAGCCGGCATGCGGGGCATCTGGGTGACATTTGTGGTTTTGATGCCGTGATATGGAAACAAATAAGTGAGCCAGAGATTGTAAAAGCCATCCTGGGTTACCAGGGCCGTCCTTTTTTCGGGCAGGGATGTTCTGAGCACGCGAATAACGTCATTTTCCTCAAACGCTTTCAGCGGCATGGTTTTGATGTAATGGCGCGAGAGCAAAAATGCGTCAAACATAACCATCAACACCAGAATCCACGGCAGGGCCATCAGGACATGTTGATTCCGGAGTTTTTTCAAGCAAAAGAGCCAGATAAAAACACCGGCGCAGACTGTCATGAACGCGGCATGCCAGAGCGCCGAAATCTTGTTTTGAACAATAGCCTCCGCAAACTTGCCCCACCCCACCGCGGCCAGCCGATAACTCAACGTGTTAAAATCCGACATAACGGCCAGGGCGCGCAGGGCCATGATTAAAGCGCAAACCAAAACAATTCCAAGGAACCATTTTAGCCAACGGTCGTCCGAAAATATTTTGTTCATCTGTGAATTCATTTGCTGTCTGTTACAGGTTCAGGAATTTCAAAAACATGGCGGTACACAACCGTTTTTGTCTTATCCGGCCACGGATCATAACAACTCAGCCCAATGGCAAGCGACTGCATATCAACAAATGCATTCGGTTCGATCCAGATAAACGGCTCTTCCGGCGGCCCCTTGCCGCCCGTGCCGCCGCAAATCTGCCAGGCGCTGTCATTATAATCCACGGCTGTCCAATTGCCGGAGGGATTAACGCATTGCTTCCAGGATGGCTCCGTAAGCACCGCGCCGGAATGCGTTCGCAGACAGGCCTGAACCCATGCAGGATAAGGATGATAGCGGCATTGGATCGCCAGCGCGTGCCGGCCCGGTTTAAGCTCAAGACCGGCAACCGTCAATTTTTCCGGATGCAACGTCTCCGTTACCAATTGTCCGTCCAGGAAACATCTTGCCGGCATATTTGCATATAACCCGATCATAGCCCTGCTATTGCGTTCATGGAACAAAAGGAGTGTTTTGGCCTGTTCTTTGGCGGCGGCATCTTTCGTTTCCGCCGCGATTTTTTCATACATCGGGCGGGACTGAGCTATGCCTGATATTCGTTCGATACAGGCGGCTTTTCTCAGCTTAAGCACATCGGAAAAAGGCGAATCAGAATACTGCTCAAGAAACGCCTCTATGGATTCTATTTCACCGCGATAATCGCCAAAACGCTCATAATTGAAAAGATCCAGCATAAAGCCGGCCAACTGCGGCTCATCAACCGGAGGCTTGCGGTTTTCCGGACTCAACAAAACCGAGCCGGCCGCGCGAGGCTGGTCCAGGTAATAAAAGGCCGTGCTTTCCATCCAGCCGCGGCTGTTGTTATCCGGACCGCGTTCAAAAATCATGTTGAACTTGTTTTTAAATAAAACCGGGTCCGGCAAATGAACCCGATATTGGACAGTGCGGAAAAACGATTTAAAAAGCAATCCATGGATCGGACGGCATAAAACATTCTGATAATACCAGCCGCCGTTGAAATAATCCTCCAGGCCGGTTCCGCGCCAGAATGGCTGAACTTCGCCGCCGCGGTTCATTATTTCATCGCCTTCCAACAGCCAGAAATTTTTATCAAGCGACAGCGCGCTCAATATACATCCGGCGTAACGCCCTCTTCCGGTTGTATTGAGCACACAATGCGGACGGCCTATATCACGTTCCGTGGTCCTGTTCCAATCCGCATGAAAAAAGCCATACTGCGGCGGGAATGCAGGAAGCCGTTCGCCCCTGGCCGTTAAATCAAAACTGACTGCATTGGTCATCTGATTTTCAAACGCTATTTTGGCTTTTGAGCGGTAAGGCATGGGAAAACGACAATAAAACGAATCATTGGTCATGCCAAAATACATGCCGCTGAAGGATGTTTTCTGCCAAACACTGCCAAAAAAGCTCCCGAAGGGCACGGCAATACTTGCTTCCGGTTGATCATCCCAGTAAATTTTCAAGATCACATCCCGAAGGAGAGCGCGACGCTGCAAGACGCCGGGCAAAGCTTCAAAAGCCGGCCGAATAACAAGCTCGCGGACTACTGCCGGCCCGGCGGGCAGAATCACCGACTGCTTCCCGGCGGCAGTAATTTCAATATTCGTTGAAACGAACTTGTCGTCATTGCATTTGAATTGGTTTATATTTTTCCAGCGTTCAACAACATCGCCAAGCGCTTTTGCGTCTTCCGGCGATAATTTGAGGTTAAAACTGCTGACCCGGCTGGTTTGCGGCAAAGCGGTATAGTTGATTTGATGAAACAGTTTCGGGCCGCCATCAGGTTGAGAACCGCCTTTTTGCGTCATTATGACCAGTCTTTTGGCATAAGGAACCGGAACATAATTATACCAGCAGTAGTTTTCATAAACCGCCAATGGCGGACGGAACGGGAATGTCCCGCCGCAGAATTCTTGAACAGTCATATCAATGCGGGGATTTCGTTCGTTATCAAAGAAAAAACGGACGCGGTGTTTTGGTCCAGCGCCGGTGAACCAGAAACGTGAAACAAAGCCGGGTCCTTTCAGGTCGGCCAACACCACCCAGCCCTCGGGACCAGGACGCAAAGGATGATTGAAATCGTCATTCCCGCCCGTGGGATCAAATGAAGTTATGACGGCCGTTTCCGGGACATCAATCCTGGCAATATAGTCCGGGTCGGTTAAATTCAATAAGAACTGACGATATGATATTGCAACGGTCTTTTTTGTTTTTATCAAATCACATCCCAAGAAAAAAAACAGAAAACTGGCGATACAAAAGATTAATAATATATTTTTCACTATATAATTTCTGTCTCCTCAGCAAAATATACAGGTCGTTGTTAATTGAGAAGCCATTTCACAAACTGACATAAACTCACCACGGAGACACGGAGATTCCGCCGCAGGCGGATCTGCCTGTGGCATGAAAAACAAGAGGAGATTTTGTCAAATTTAGGATTAGCAATCCGCTACTCTTAAATTTGACAAAACTGGCTATGTTGGGGAGAAAGGCGAGAGATTTCATAGCACCATCCTCTTAATTCCCTGCTTTAGAGTCGAAACATTAAAATTGATCAACAATCCAACCCGGCACTTGGTTAATTTCATATAAGTCAATAGTTGCGCCTCATGAATCGCCTCCAGCTGAGCGACCGCTTTTAACTCCACTACAACCTTGTGTTGCACAACAAAATCAAGTCGCAGATCATTCCCAACTCTTTCACCCTTATAAATCAACGGCAAGCTCAATTGATTCTGAAAAGACATCTTTCTCAGTCGCAACTCAACACACATGCTCTTTTCGTAGATTTCTTCGTACAGCCCAGGCCCCCAGTGCTTGTGAACCTCAATAGCCGCCCCAATGATTTGTTCAGTCAATTCTTCTTCGATCATGACACCCCCTCTCCTCTTCCTCCAAGAACAAATTGTTGCTTGAATTCAGATCAGGTTGCCGCCAGCTTAATGCTTGACTAAAAACTCCGTAAAACTGATCTGAATTCAAGCAATATCTTTTTCTCCGTGTTTCCGTGCCTCCGTGGTGAATCCCTTCCGATCTATCCATAGATTATTCCGATTAAAAACAAAATGCGCGCCGTAAGCGGCGAGAATGCCCAACGCCAGTTGAAAAACCTGAAGGAATTTGTTTGGATTGCGGATATTGCTTACCACCGGCAATTGATAAAATAATTGATACAGGGGAAAATATTTGCCGAAGGAAAGCAAAAGCGTAATCACCACAACACAAGACCAGAACAAGATTTCCGCCCGCGCTGACGTAGTTGAGTATGAACGTATCGGCGTATCGGCGCAGGATCGCGTCTCACTATCGTTTTCCCCTTGTACGACTTTACGCCGACACTCCGTTACTCCGTTACTCCCGCACCCTATCACCCCCGCCAGGATCGCAAACAGCGCAAAAATAATCGGAATTGCCCCCAGATACTGATTTTCCAGTTTGAAATTCATAAACCCCTGGCCGGCCTTTTCCCAGCCGGCCGAACGTCCCATCCTGCCCCAATACGGCCCCTCGGCTTCGCCCGACCGCCAGCCCATATATCCCGGCGCGACAAAATCAATTGATTCCTCCGGCGGCCAGCTCCATTGGGTTGCAAACTCCCATTGATCCCGCGAATCTGGCTCCTTATCCTGGGATACTGATTGAACATTGGAGACGTAACTGCTTAACAAGGTTGTTGACGAGACCAGTAACGCCATAATCACGATTAAAAACAGCATCAGGACAACGCGCACAGCCCTCCGGCCGCGTTGCCCTTCATTCTGACCGGCACAGGATAAAGATTTTCTGTCGAATAATTCCGGAAAGTGACGGAGGGTAAAATTAAACAGCGCATAGAGCCCGAGGAATATGCCGAAAAACAACGCCACATCCTGTTGTTCGATGAACATCAACCCCAGCAGTCCGCCGGCAACTACGCACCAAAGCCAATCGTCAGCATTATACCGCACTTTTTTTATGCAAACCAGAAACGCGGGCGCCAGCATCAGAATGCCGAATTTGGAAATATGTCCGGCATAAGTAAGGGTAAAATTACTGCCGAGCCAAAACGCGGCCAGGATTCCCACGGCAATGGCAGGCAAGGAAATGTTACTGGCGCGCAAGAAGAAAAAAAGAAAGATGGAGGCCAGGAAAAGATCTATGGCATGAATCCAGTTAAAAACAAATAAAGACGGGAGAACCCCCAGGAGAAGCTGAGTCCATGTTATCTGCCCTCTCGTACCCGGCATGCCATAAAACAGTTGGTCTACCCACCATCCAAAAAATTGCGCGGGAAAAACTTCTTTTATGGAAGGCATCATTCCGAGATTATCATCGGTTGTAAAAAGACAGCGATTCGGGGCCAATAGCGGATAAAACAATAGCAATGCCAGTAGTAAAATTTCTACAATAAAAAAAACATTTGAATATTTTGACGACATAACTAATTAATATCAGAAGTATCCCGGATGAATAAACAAAGTCAAGATTTTTGTCTTTTGGTGTTGTCCGCCAATGGTGTATGAACAAAAATATTCTCGCAATTGTTTTAAATTTAAATACTCTCCTTCTGGACGCATAAAAAAATATGCATATTCAATTGATCAAATTAAAAGGCTCCGGAAACACTGCAAAAAATGGCAGGCAACTGCTCCGCCTCATGAATTTAATCCGACTGGTTGAAGAAACGATTGCCGTAAAATATGCCGAAGGAAAAATGCGTTGTCCAACCCATCTTTCAATCGGCCAGGAAGCAATTGCCGCCGGCGTATGCTTGGCACTTAATCCGACCGATCAAGTATTCGGCACCCACCGCTCTCACGCCCATTACCTTGCCAAGGGCGGCTCGCTGAAGGCAATGCTGGCTGAAATTTATGGCAAAGCTACAGGATGTTGTGGCGGGAAAGGCGGTTCAATGCATCTTATTGATCTCTCCGTCGGCTTCTTGGGGAGCACGGCTATTGTCGGCAATTCAATTCCAATCGCGGCTGGAGCAGCACTGACCAATCAAATACTCAAAAACAACAAAGTTGTCTGTGTTTTCTTTGGAGATGCGGCCATTGAAGAGGGAGTTTTTCATGAGGCGGTTAACTTCGCCGTTTTACGCAAACTGGCGGTCTTATTTGTCTGTGAGAATAATTTATATTCCGTGTATTCCCCTCTCCATGTACGCCAGCCTTCTGACAGACAAATATGGCAGTTTGCCGCGTCCTATGGTATGAAAACGGCACATGGCGACGGAAATAACGCCTTTGAAGTTTACAAAATGACCAAAAAGGCGCTTAAACATATCCGTTCTGGAAAAGGTCCTTATTTGCTGGAATTTGCCACCTACCGCTGGCGCGAACACTGCGGACCGGATTACGATAATACTTTAGGATACCGTTCCGTAGAAGAATTTAATAAGTGGCAAGCACGTGATCCTATTGTAAACCTCGAATTCGAACTGAACAATAGCGGCATTTTAAACAGCAGTGTTGGACGAGGTATGCAAAAAGAAATCGAAAAGGAAGTTAAACTTGCTTTTACTTTTGCGGAGGAATCGCCGTTTCCTGATGCGGAAAAGATGAATTCAAATCTGTTCGCTGATTAATTATGTCGCGCTCAATTACATTCGCTCAAGCGGTTCATGAAGCCTTGGATCAGGCAATGAAGGCTGATGAAAGAGTTATTTGTTTTGGACTCGGCGTGCCTGATCCCAAGGGTGTTTTTGGAACTACCTTAGGATTGCAGACGAAATACGGCAAAGAACGCGTTTTTGACATGCCCGCTGCAGAAAACGGAATGTTGGGGATAGGAGTCGGCGCCGCAATTACCGGTTTGCGGCCGGTCATGTGTCATCAACGGACTGATTTTTTCCTGCTGGCTATGGATCAGCTTGTTAACTCCGCTGCAAAATGGCATTACATGTTTGACGGCCAAGCGTCTGTACCGATTACTATCCGTCTGATAGTCGGACGCGGTTGGGGACAAGGGCCCACGCACTCGCAAAGCATGCAGGCATGGTTTGCTCATGTCCCGGGATTAAAAATCGTCATGCCTGCTACTCCAGCCGACGCGAAAGGTTTGCTGCTCGCCAGCATATTCGACAATAATCCCGTGGTTTTTATTGAACATCGCTGGTTACATAATCTGGAAGGAGATGTTCCTGAAGACGATTTCCGGATACCGCTTTGTAAAGCGCAATTACTGCGTAAGGGCACCGATCTAACCATTGTTTCTATGTCGTACATGACTATTGAAGCGCTCCATGCCACTGATTTTTTGATTTCCAAAAACATTTCCTGTGACGTTATTGATCTGCGTACCGTCAGCCCTGTTGACTGGCATCTTATTTTTAATTCTGTGTCCAAAACCAGACGACTTATTGTACTTGATACGGATTGGAGCAATGTTTCTATCAGCAGCGAAATTGTCGCCCGCGTCGCAATGACCATGTATTCATCTTTAAAAACAGCCCCCCGGCGTCTTGCTCTTCCCGATTTGCCATCTCCAACCAGCCCGGCATTAACTAAAAAATATTATCCGGGGGCAGAGGATCTAGTGAAAACAATTGCCGAAATGCTTAACAAAAAAATTGATCCATCTGAAATCGCCCGCCAACGGTCAACCCCTCATGATGTTCCGGGAACGTGGTTTAAGGGACCATTCTGATTTTATATGCCGCACCAGTACAACATTGCGCTCTTTGGAGCCTCAGGATTTATTGGAAGCAATCTGACACAATATTTTAAAAGACAGAAACGATGCCGTTTAATTGGCATTTCCAGATCTGAAGCCGACCTGACCAAACCGGAAAGCACAACGGCTGTGGTGAAAAAACTAAAAGACTTGTCGAAACTGATTATTATTTTTACGGCCACCGCCAATCATCCGTCGTTAACACCAAATGGAATAATGCTCGCCAACATTGCCATGGCTGTAAATCTTGCCAAATTAATTTCGGGCTTGAAATGCAGACAGGTAATTTACCTCAGTAGCGTTGATGTCTACGGCCGGAAAAACCTTAAATTACCGATATCCGAAGAAAACCGGATAAAACCCGAAAGTCCTTATGCCGCCTCAAAATTCATTTCTGAACTGATAATTACTGCCGAATGTAGCCGACAGAACATACCGGCCGTAATTCTTCGTCTTCCCGGCGTGTATGGTTCCGGCGACAACAGCAATAGAATAATCCCGTCTGTTATCGGATCGCTCCGTACAGGGGCCGTCCTGAAAATCAAAGGTGATGGAAAACAGCAGCGTGATTTGTTGTATGCGGGGGATATCGCGCGCCTTGCTGACCGTATCATACGCCACCCACTCTCCGGCACGTTTAATGCCGTGACCGGAAAGATGTATTCGATCAACGAAATTATTCGAATGACGGAAAACATTGCAGGAAAGAAGCTGCAGAGGAAATATCAACGCGCGAGAAACAGTCAATCTGATTTATATTTTGGGCCTTCTCTCATTTTAAGACATCTCCGAGGTTTTTCATTCACACCATTGCTGGAAGGATTACGTTTAACACTGAATGAACACCCTTAGTGTTTCTTCATTCCCCATGCTGTATTCTATTCTTAAATTCTGGGGCATAAACCCGAAAATAGGGCTCATTAGTCGGTCCAAATTCAGCGATCTGGACAGTATTTGATTGAATATGGTTCCATATCTGGGGAAACGCTTCCTTCCAGCGTTCCAGACGATACAGCGGACCGTCAATCCATGACCATTCCTCGGCTGATATGTTAGCTTGAATACTCACCTCCTGCCGACACAATTCAATAAATATGCAGTCATTCCGTTTCAGTTCTTTCATTAAATTGTCACGCCATGGCGCGCGATAAAATTCCGGCTGAATGCCCCCCCCCCAGGCAAACGGCGAAAGTTGTCCGCCAACCCAATATTGGATTCCGGCATTCGGAACGACAACAATTTTAAAGCAGGTCAGCCGATTGTCGCGTAAATATGATGTTAATCGGGCAAAGGCCCGGTTCATCGGCAAATCAGGCAAACGAATTATACCTTTATCACTTTTGACTTTAATTGGATTCACCCAAACGTCCTTGAATTCATAAGAGTAAACAACCAGACTGGTTAAAAACATTATCACGAGAAAAACAAAGAGATAACATTGTTTTAAAGAACGCCATAAGGACAATCTCGGCTTTATGCATAAAAGTATAAAAGGCAACCTTTCGGCATAAAAAATAAATACAGGAAATACCATTGAAAGAGCTCCTATCTCAGATTGTCGCATAATAAATCTTGATTGGAGACAAAAAGCCCCCCACAAGAGCATCATTGAAAAAAACCATTTCCGCGGCGGCACCAGCCAATTTTTTCCGGATTGACGAATGCGCAGAAATATCAGTGTTACCAACAACCAGATGATGACTGAAATCATCGGTAAAATATTACCGAAAATAATTCCACCAAAATAATTAATCACACTTTGCGCCAAATGCACATCATGAATAGAATAAAAAGAAAGGGCAAGCATTGTTCGAGACAAATACTGGATGCTGCCGAAATCCATCTGTTTTGCAACGGCAATCACGCGAAAGCTTTCCAATGCCAATAAAGAAACACCTATGGCAAGTGCACCGAATAGATATTTTAGAGCTGTCATTTTTATTTTCCTGTCAGCATCGCCCGAACGCCCGGCCATTATCCAGATGATTACAGCCATGATAAGTCCAAAATGTAAGGCCAGCAGAACAAGTTGCGATCCCAAATCGGTTAATACTGGAATATTTCGCGCCGCCGAATTTCCTATTCCGCCGAATTGAGTCAAAGAAGAGAAGACATAAAACCATCCGGAACTAACTATGGCATAGATATAACCTCCGGAAGCGACCATCAACATTCCCAGCAGAAGAAGGAGAATTCCAGACAAATATGCCCTATTACGCTTCCAGAACAAAGAGACAAAGACAAGGAATCCCAAAATGCCAAATACTCCAGCAATCCGTTCATGTTTGCTCAAGAGGCATAAACCGGCCAACCCACCGCCAAAAAAACACAAAAATAAAGACGGTGGCCTTGAATAAAAAAAACGTGAGGCAAACCAGGCAAACCAGACAAGGAGCGTAATCCCGACAAATGAGAACCCTAATGAAACAAAATTTTCGCCGATGACACTGCTTACGGTAAAGGCTGTCAGATAAATACAAATGGCTATCTTCAAAGAATCTGAACGCCCGTGAATAAGCCGGCAAATCATATAATTACCGATTAGAAACAATAACGCCGACAAAATCGACACAACGGATACCGCGGCATAAGAACCAGGAAAAAATTTCATCACGGAACCGTAAAGCCAAAAAATCAATGGGGGGTAAGGGGTCTGAAAATCACGATAAATCGTCTGTCCCATGCCCAGTCTTTCGGAAGAATACAGTAGATCGGCAAAATCCCAATATGGATTTTCAACAATACGCCAAGTCAGCAATACACTCACAAACCAGACAAAGAATAAAACCGCTGCGACATAGTATCGACGGAAAAAATTCACGATTTGATTTTATGGCGATAAAAGAGGATATGACGTAGACGGCGCAAGAAAATCTGAAGCAAACTATGGCTGATAGACATGATATTTTGAATGCGAAATGCTTTGGTCATGCCGTATTGCCGGTCCTTATTGGTGATCTCCACCTCCACATAGGTAGCACCCTCCTCAAGGAGCCGCGTAACGGTCTCAGCCTGATAAGCGAAACCATGCGTATCCGGATGCCAACGCATCACATTATAACGTTTATGCAAGACCGGCCCGTTATAATAACGAATATTAAACCCTCCGGCGAGATTAACCAGACACGTAAACAAACGCGATACACTCCGGCGCCACGGCAAACGTTTGTCACCCGATCCAAAATAAGGAATTATCATGTCGGCTTTGCCGACCTGTGCAAGAATCGCGCTAATGGTTTCTTCCGGCTCGGCATTATCACCGTTGATCAGCATATAATATTCGCCATGTCCAACGAAGGCGGCATCAATGTAATTTCTGCCTAGTCCAAGATTTACTCTATTCTTTTTGAGCACCAGGGGAACTTCGGGATGATCGCACTGAAATTGTTCAACGATTTCGGCAGTTTTATCATTAGAACAATCATCAACCACCAATAATTCATATTTTAAATTCGTTTTACAGACAGCATCGACTATGGTATTGAGCGTATTGAGCACGTTCTCCTGTTCATTGTAACAAGGAACAAAAAAGGCAATATCAATGGCTTGATTTACATCGGATTCAGATGGTGTCATTTTTTGCCCAATAATTTATCGTTCACTAACCAATCAATCTCTTCTGCCAACCCTTGGTCAAGCATTCTTTTGGGATGATAATTTAAAACTCTTCTTGCTTTGTCAATCCTATAGGTTGTCGAACACATCGCTTGCGTGATAAGCCCCGCCAACATATTCAATCGTCCTTTTTTCCTCAGACTGAGCATATTTATCATTTTGTTTAAAGCAAGACATACCACATTCGAAACATGAAGGCAATATTCTTTCCGGCCAATCAAATGCTGAATAGTGCTAATCAACTCATTGATTGAATACGGAATGCCATCATTGACCAAAAAAATCTGCCCAAATGCCAAGGAATTACCAACCGCAAGCATAAGAGCATCCACAAGATTATGAACATAAGTTAAACTTTTTTTATTTTCACCGTTGCCCAGTGTTATCCACCGGTTTCTATAGACGCGATCAATGATGGCTCGCATGCCGCCGCGGTCATAGGCACCGTAGATCAAACCAGGGCGAAAAATAGTAACCGGCAAACCGGCAGAGACGGTTTTCAAAACTTCCTTCTCGGCTTCAAATTTGCTTCGGCCGTAGTCGCTGTCTGGATTACACTGCGCTGATTCATCTCTTTCTCCTTCAAAATTATCGCCCATAACGCTGCTGGAACTTAAATGAAGCATCTGGCTTGCTCCAAGCTGCAATGCCAAATTAGCAACATTGCGTGTTCCTTCAATATTTGCCGTCAATGCTTTCGGTCCGGACAACTGAAACTCGCGCGAAAAAGTTGTTATAGCGGCGCAATGAATCACAACATCGACCCGTCCAATCACGCACGACAAATCCTTGAGATCCATAACATCGCCATAGATAATTTTTATTTTACCGGCCACACCGGCAAAAGGAGCAACGGACCGAATGAGCGTGATTACCTCGTCCCCTTGCAATAGCAACCGACCAACAAGATGTTGGCCGACCAGTCCAGTTGCGCCTGTAATGAATATTTTCAAAATTATAACCTGAATATTCGCCTGCTGTTTTCGGCAAAAATCTGCTCTTTTTCCCTGTCGGAAATCGACAGTCTGCCAATCCATTGCTTAATCTGCGCGATAGAATTTTCGCGTCCGTAGGGCGCATCAGTCCCAAAAATAATTCTCTTGGCCCCTAGCATTTTCACAGCCAGACGGACGAGACGCGCGTCAACATGATATGTGCTGGCTACATCAAAAAAAACATTTGCCTGCTCCATAAATCTGAGCCACAAATCGACATAAAATGGAATTCCAAGGTGGGCAAAAATAAAAATTACTTTATTGTATTTCTCAGACAGCCAGGCAAAATTATCAAAATTTTCAAAACCCAAATGGATTAAAACCGGCATTTTCAGCTCCCCTGCCCTGTGTATGATCGGTTCTGCCTGGCTCATTGAAAAATGATGCCAAAATGGATGGATTTTAATTCCAATCATGCCCGGCACATTGGAATATTTATCTATCGTTTCAAGGGCATCGCCCAACGCGGGGTTAACAAAAATCCAGCCATTAAAACGATCCGGATACTGAGCAATAGCATTTGCCACGGAAGAATTATCAGGCTTTAAGATAATGGAAAATTTATTCAGCCATAAATTCCATTCACCTTTCTTCCGATACATGCTCTTTGTCAAAGCAAAAGCCAATCCCCGCAATGGACGATGATAAAACATGAATCTTTGAACGGCCACTGGAAACTCAGCTTTCCTAGTCTCTGGCGGTTCGGTTAAGTGTGGAATCAAAAATGTCTTCCGAACGCCATCCTGATCCATCCGGCGAACAAGCTCGTCCAACGGTAGAATACGCGGCTCAAAATGGACATGGACATCAATAATCATGGCTACTTAGACAATTGCTGCTTATATTTACGGCCCAAAATGTGGTCAAACAATCTTGGCGCCCAATAATTAATATGACAGGCGACACACGTGCGTAGAGATAATTCCATATTCGTTTTTTTACCGATGGATGCTTGAACTATTTTTTGAGCGACATATTCCGGATCAGACATTGTTGGTTCCGGCACGGTTTCGCGCCACCGGCCATAAGATTTAGCTCTCTTCTGAAATTCTGTTTTAACTAAACCGGGCGAAATAGATATAACAAAAATGTTGTCACCTCTCAATTCCACCCGCAGACTCTCCGTTAAACTGTTAAGCGCTGCTTTGCTTACGCAATAGGCGGAAGCGCCGGGCAATCCCCTTTTTGCCGCCCCGGACAATATGTTGATTATCTGACCACCCCCCTTTTGTTTCATTCCCGGCAGAACCGCTTTGATCAAAGCTAATGGGGCTGAAAAATTTATCTGAAGATTATTGCTATATTCCTCAACGGGTACATCTTCCGTAAGGCCAAGGATCGCCGCGCCAGCGCAATTAATCAAAACATCAACGCTGTCGGAATAAAATTTTTCGATCTCGTCGACTAAGGCTGGAATCATTTCAAGCTGTTTTAAGTCAAAAACAAAATATTTGGATGGCACTCCTAGAGCTTTTATTGTCGTCGCAATCTCTTTAAGCGCATCTTCGTTTCTTCCAACTAAAGCCAACCTTGCGCCTTTACGGGCGAATTCAATCGCGGCATATTTTCCAATGCCCGAAGAGGCGCCAGTAACCAAAATAAGTTTATTTGTTAATTTGTATTTCATATTAATTTTCTTGCTTAAAATTGCCTACCCAAAATAAGACAACCGTACTCATAAGAAAGACGTCCTGTTATCCTGAGCAGAGCGAAGGATCGGATCCTCCTGTCGGTAATGACCATTGACAAGATTCCTAGTCCCGACATCCTTGAGAGTCGGAACTCGCGATGCCTTTTTCATAATGTTTCAGCCAGTATCTTCAAGCCTATAAAATTTTTTAATCGCAAGCGTAATCCGCGCCAGCCAGATTGCTTTATTGGTACAATAAAAACGATCGTCTTTCTTGACAAGCCATTTTTCAGCACACATCAGTTTGACACGGTGTTCAATCATATGCTCCCCAGAGTAACGACTTTTTAATTGATCTAAATCAAGTTTTCCCTGCGACGCCTGATACAACTCTCCGAGAATGCGGATTGAAACCGAACGATCAACGCCAACATACAGATGTGAATAAAGCATTACTAACACGGCGAATAATGGCAAGGCGGCATAGTGACGAATGTTAATTTCGGAACAGTAAAGCCAATGAATAATTAAGGATAAAAGATATGAACCAACAGCTAAAATGGCCAATAGTTGAGGTCCTTTGCATTTAGGATTGACCATGCGCCACACAAGAACGTGGAAAATAAGAAACAAAATAAAGGTAAAAATTCCGAATAAAATGGTCAGCATTATCTCTAAAAAATCCATTTTCAACCGCCTTCTCCCATCTTTAAGACGCGTTTCATCAATAATCCTGCCAAACCGATTAACAGTCCAAACGGACGTCGGATCTTCACAATATCGCCATCAATATCAACCAAGCGAAGATCGCGAAGATCATACAAGCGTTTTCTCAACAGCCATTCAATCCCTTTCCCATCTGCGTAATTTTCATTTATTTCGATTAAAGACAGCGACCGATTCTGCAAAATATCGACGATGATGTGCAACGAAAATCCGCGGCAAATCATTGAAAACGCCTCCATATAACCAAACCAAAAGAAAATCACCAAAGAACAGATCGCCAAAATATCCGGCGCTGTATAACGTCCGACTAACGCCGCCGCCAAAAAACATAAAAAGAAATAAAACAAAAAAACAGGCAACATGGTTTTCATTGAATTGCTTTTCCACTTTATCAGCCGGCTCAGTCCGACATGCAAAAATGGAATAAAAAGCGATATGACTGAAATAATGATAATCAGCGTCATAATACAAAACTAAGCCGGAGCTTGACCTTTATCTTTATATTTGTACGATTGTTAGGAAGTATGAACCATTTTAGAGTACAAAATCAAATCAAAATTCTGCTTTTTAATCCTCCCGGAAAGATACTGATTCGCGGCGAGGGGCGTTCGGATTCCGAAACCGACCCAGAGACGTCAATGGCCGCCGCAAAATGGATTTATCCTCCGATGAATCTAGCCTACGGCGCGGCCTATCTGCGTCAAAACGGATTTAATCCGCTCATTCGTGATTATCCGGCTGAACACACAACCCGTGAAAGTTTTTTAACAGAGATCTCTGCCATAAAACCTGATATGGTGATTGCCAATATGAATCCTTCTTCCGAAGCAGACGATCTTTGGACAATGCGGCAAATTCACGCTCTTTTCCCGGCCTGTAAAATAATCGTTTTCGCCCCATATCTTTCTCTGCGCAACACCGATAAAATTAACCCGCTTTGGTTCACGACACTGGATGTTTTGTTGTTTGCCGAACAGATGGAATTAATCTGTCCTATTACCAAAGCCTTATTGGCACAAGACCAGGCGGCATTGACTGATATTCCGGGAATAATTTTCAAACCGAATGGAAAACCTCCGCAAAAAACCAGAAAACCGCCGCCAGCCGATTTTAGCAAGACACCCTTGCCCGCCAGAGATTTACTGAATAATAATCTCTATGTCCGGCCGGATAACGGCCGGCCTCAGGCCCTTATCCAGGTCGGGCGCGGATGCCCCTTCAAGTGTCAATTCTGCCTGACTCCAAAAATGACGGGGGCATCGTATTCACTACGAACAGTGGCTAGCGTTCTTACGGAAATTCAAGACTGCATTGATAATTATAAGATAACCCAATTTTTTTTCCGCGCCGATACTTTTACCATTAATAAAGAATGGAGCCGACGTTTTGCACAGGCAATAATTGACAACAAACTAAATATTTCCTGGTGTGCCAACAGTCGCAGCAACTGTTTTGATGAAGAACTGGCAAAATTATTCAAACGTTCCGGATGTTGGCTGTTGGCGTTTGGTTTTGAATCTGGTTCGCCGGAAACTCTAAACAAAAGCGGGAAAGGAACAACCGTCGAACAAAATGAACTGGCGCGCAAAATCTGCCGGGAAAACGGCATCCTCGTTCATGGTCAATATATTATCGGATTTCCGTGGGAAGGGAAGGAACATTTACAACAGACTTTTAACCATATTAAAAAAATACAATGTGATTTTATCGACGTTCAAATACTTGTGCCCTATGTCGGCACGGATATTTATGATGAAATCAAGGCGAAGCATCCTGAACTGCTCAGCGCTGAAATCGGCTCAAAAATAACTGGAGGCGTAAACGGTACCGCCAATGGATTAACCAAGGAAGGTTTGTTTCAATATCAAAAACGAATGTTAATGGCAAATTATCTTTCTCCCGGCGCGATTATGCGGAATGTCGCCAGAATAAGATCCATGGCGGAACTGCGCAATTATAGTCGTTACGGCTGGAGATTTATTACCGGAATGCTCTCGCGCTGACAATTGCCGCGCAAAAGAGCTTGTTATTTTATTTCAATTATAATGCGACCGGCTGAACCGCTTTTCAACAGAGTCAAAGCGTCATTTATTTTCTCCAAGAGGAATCGATGGGTAATTAATTCGTCCAACGGCATTTTTCCGCGTAAATACAAATCAGACCAACGTGGGACATCGCGGTCGGGATTTGACTCGCCGCCCCAGCTGCCGCGCAACTGTTTTCCACAGATCAGATCAAAAGGATCAATTTTGATTTTTTCGCCATGGGGCGGATGACTGGCAAAAACGCAAACGCCTCCACCTTTTCTGACTGATTGAAAGGCCTGCTCGATAATTTCTGTTTTGCCGGTCGCTTCAACCGCATAATCAGCTCCCTTACCGGAAGTCAGCGAATTGATTGCATAAACAACGTTCTCTTTTTGGGCGTTAATCGCGTGCGTCGCGCCAAGTTTTTTGGCCAGCTCTAATTTGGTGCTCACAACATCCACTACAATAATTTTATTGCAGGCACAAATTCGCGCCCCGAGTAAAGCGCTCAAGCCGACCCCGCCCATTCCAAAAACAACAATGCTACTGTTTTTCGCCGGTTTAATGGAGTTTAATACTATGCCGGCGCCGGTGGGAATGGCGCAACCGAAAAGAGTGGCAACGTCCATAGGAATATCTGACGGTAGAGGAATACAACGGTTTTCGGAGACAATTGCAAATGTGTTGAAGGTTGTCACAGGACCAGCGTTAATAATTTTTTTTCCAAAACGATATTTTGCTCCCGGCGCGTCAATTCCGCCGGATTTTATCCAGGAAATAACAATCTTATCGCCTTTTTTTACCTTGTTCACTCCCGGCCCGACATCTTCAACAGTTCCCGCCCCCTCATGCCCCAACATATGCGGCAAATATTTATCGACTCCCCTTTGGCCAGATATTTCCATCAATTGACTATGGCAGATACCGCTAAATAAAATTTTAACAAGAACTTGGCCTACTTCAAGCGCGGGAATCTTTATCTCCATCAGACGCAAGGGTTCATTATGGGCTACCAGAACTGCGGCAAGTGTCTTCATGGAATAAACCAGTAATAATCGCCGGTGTAGTTTACTTCCTTGAAAAAATCCTTCCATCCATCAACGTGCATGACTGTTTTGGCCGTCAGATTCCAAGCCTTCATGAGTTCCTTTTCTTCGTCATTACGGTAGGCATCCACCGTAATAAAAGCCTTACCGCGTCCTACTCTTTCAATTTCCTGCAGAGCCTTGCCGCACTCCGCACGTTCAAGATTGTGAACAGTGGTAATTGAAATGACCACGTCAAAGGAATGATCGGCAAATGGTAGGCTGACAGCATTGGCAACCTGAACATGGGGTTTCATATCCTCGATGGCATTTCGAATCGCATATTCGGAAATATCAATCCCCTTGAGGGTGATGCCGGGAATCATGGTCGCCATATCATGGAGCATGAATCCCTTACCGCAACCGACGTCAAGAACCGATTTGGTCGTGGTAAGGCCGAAATGCTTTTGAAAAGTCGGGATAACCGGTTGCCAAAAACGTGGATGATAGTTATATCCGCCATATCCATGCCGGCGGTCGCCATCAAAAAATTCACGGCCAAAACAGCGAGCGATAGCACGGTCTTCCTCGGTCTTTCCGGCTCCGCGTGCTTTAGCATCTCGTTTTGTTTTCGGATAATTTACCAATAAATCAATTTCCTGGCCCATTTTTTAATCACCAAAAATCATTCTGAATAATATTTTTATAGCTGGTGTTGTGTCATGTACCTTTCTTCATTTTCATCGTTCTGATATTATAACACTCGTCTCTGTCCTGCAATTTACTATTATCGCAGGCCTTTTTGATCTCGCGCACAGCGTCTTCCACGCAATATTTTGGTTTAAACCCGGTTGCAAGCAACTTGTCGGAATTAAGCCGATAAGAACGAGGATCATTCGTGGCGGTTATTTCAATCTTTGCGACAACATGTTTTGTTACCAGCCTAGCAATATCCATGATTGACATATTTTCAAAGCCGGCATTAAAAATCCCTTCTGCTTTCGCTCCGAGCTTCAGAAAATGGCGATAAACCGCCGTCATGTCGCCGATATGGATATTAGGACGCATTTGCTCTCCGCCAAAAACCGTGATGTTTTTTTTGGTGAGCGCTTGAATTGCAAGCATGTTGACCGACAAGTCAAAACGCATGCGCGGCGAATATCCGCAGACTGTTGCCGGTCGAACGCACTGAACAATTATTTTATCCTTATAGCTCAGCAATACCCGTTCGCTGATCATTTTTGTTTTGTTATAATCAGAAATCGGCACCAAAGAAAGCTCCTCCGTAACCTGAGGTTCGGATTTAACACCATAGACACTGCCGGAACTGGCATATATAAATTGCCGCACTCCATTTGCAATGGCCTTTTCTACCAGATGCATTGTCGCCAAGACGTTGATTTCCCATGAAATTTTTGCGTCCAGTTCAGCGCACGGATCATTGGCGACATTGGCTAGATGAATGACCGTTTCAATTCCTTTCATAGGAACAGTGTCAATCTTGCGGATGTCGCCTTGAATAATTTTTAAGGCGGGATGGGGCGTTAGATGATTGCCGAACCACATGATATCAAAAGACGTAACCTGATGACCATCAGTCAATAATGCCTGGACGAGCACTGTCCCAATATAACCGCAACCGCCTATGACTAGAATGTTCATAAAAAAATAAAAGTCAGCCAGAATTCAGTATTAAGCAAAGAAATATCTTTTTCCGGACTTTATTTTGATTTCCGGCTTCTGACTACTGCCGCTAATAATTCAGCAATGCTTCGCAGCCTTTAAGAAAAACGGATTTTTTGATCGGTTCTGAATTACCGACGATTTTAACCGCCTGTGCTCCCGCCATTTGTCCCATAAAGGTCGCGAAATCTATCGGCAGGCCGCTGACCGCCGCCAAAGAAGCAAGAGAACTGAACGCATCGCCGGCACCGACTGTATCAACAACATTCACTTCAAACGGAGGACAGGCGCATTGGGTACCGTCGCTCTTTAGCCCGATTGTCTCAACATCGCCTCTGGTCAGCCAACAGTATTCTGCTTTGAACTGTTTGCGCAGGTTGGACAATTCCGGAAAGCCGCTGATTTCACGCCGTCCAAAAGCGAGCCGGATTTCGGTCTGGTCAAGTGAAAACGAATTCGCCCGCTGGTATTGACGGTTGATTATATTGAACCCATGATTGTTGCTGTTTGTCTGACAATTGAGCGCAAGGAAAGACGCTTTTTCCTGAACAATTTCTCTGATTTTATCGCCCATAACGCCGTGGCCAAAATCCATCACAACAACTAGATCGCATTTTTTTATTTCTTTAAGAATCTTCTCCAATATTTTTTTTTGAACCGCCGCACCAGGATGGAGGGCGTCAATAAAATTGACCGCAAATAATTTAGGCAATTCTTTGCCTTCTTTTAACGACTCAACAAAGCGCTGTTTGACAATCGTCGTAAAACCCTTAACCCGCAAAATATTGTCTTCTTTCGGGTTGACAAACTGCTGCAAAGTATTCTCAATCCATGGCTCTGTTCCAATAAGGCTTATAAGTTTTACATCCGGCGCAAACTCGCGAATATGGCGCAAAACCGCCAAAGCACCGCCAGCCTGCAATTCATCGCTGGTAAATCTTCCGGATATAATCCTGTTTTTTGAAGTCAACCCCTGAACGGAAATTGTTGAGTAGCGATCAAAGATAATATCTCCGATAATAAGAATCTTAAGTTTTTGAAAATCGTCCACAATGGCGCGGCATTTTTGAATTGGAAATTCTCCGGCAATTTTTCGACAAAAACGTTTTACTTTCGGATTATGGATATCAAAATGCAGATTCAGCAGTTTGCTTGAGCTGAAAACAACCGAACCGACATAACAGACTTTCCCTCCCAGACGTTCAACCGTCCGGATGTCATCGCGGAAATTACCGGTAACATCCGCATCCGCGCGTTCGTATTCTTTACCTTTGCAATAAAAATGAGGTCGGACGCACTCAATGGCCTCCACGGCCGCCGGATAAGGAACGCAAACAACGTAATCAACACATTCCAAAGCGGCGATTGATTTGAGCCGTAATTCATCGTTAAAGAACGGCCGTCCCGGACCTTTATTAACGTATTTTGAACCCGTTACTGTTATTACCAAAATATCACCGAGCCGCTTGGCTTCTTCAAAATGGACAATGTGTCCTGGATGAAGCAAGTCAAAAGTCCCGTGACATTGCACAATCTTTCTGCCTGCTTTGCGTAATTTCACAAAAATGGCGTGTGCTTCGCTGAATGGAATTATTTTATTTGCTGTTCCCATGAAGTTGAAGTCAATAATATTTCGCGGTTTTAATCAATAAAATTATTTTTTGATAAAATTCTTTATCGCCACGATGATCTGTCGAACATCTGCGTCTTTCATTTCCGGATAAAGCGGCAGGCTCAAAATGGTCTTTGCCAGCCTTTCAACAACCGGAAAATCTCCGGCCCTATACCCCCAAAATTTGGCCGCGGGCTGAAGATGAATCGGTACGGGATAATTCACTTTTGTCTCTATCCCTTTTTCTGCCAAATAGTTACCGAGTTCGTCCCGTTTATCTAACCTGATCATATACCGGTGGTAGCAAGGCTCTTCATAGGGCTTATCTTCGGGAACAGCGACAATCCCGCACAGGCCATTAGTATACATAGCCGCAAGAAATCGCATGCGTTTATTCCACTTTTCAAGATACTTCAATTTTATCCCAGCGATGGCAGCCTGAACGGCGTCCAATCGCGAATTAATTCCGATCAAATTACAGATGTCGCGATTCGCAAGCCCGTGATTTCTGAGCATCAGCAGTCTGGCATATATGTCCTTATTTGAAGTGGTGATAACCCCGCCATCGCCATGGACATGCAGATTTTTCAGGGGATGAAGACTGAAGCCCGCGCACTCGCCAAACGAGCCTGCACATTTACTGCGATATCTGGCGCCAACAGCTTGGGCAGCGTCCTCAACAACATAAAGCCGCCTGTTTTTTGCTATTCTCATTATTGCCTTCATATCAGCCACCCGGCCAGTCAAATGAACGGGTATTATTGCTTTTGTCCGCTTTGTGCAGGCCCCTTCAATCAGGGACGGATCTATATTCATATCTTCGCCGGCATCAACAAACACAGGACGGGCACCGGCGCGAACAATGGCCCAAGCTGTCGCCAGGAACGAATTGGGCACGGTAATGACTTCATCATCGTTTCCGATCCCAAGCGCAACGAGGGAAAGATAAAGGGCGTCGGAACCATTCCCAACCCCAACGGCATATCTGGCCCCGCACAATTCCGCAAATTCACGTTCAAATTTTTTAACCTCTTCTCCCAGAATATAAGCACCTCTGCTTGAGATGCGGTCAAACGCGGCAAGTATTTCTCTGCGCAGGGAACGATATTGGCTTCCCAGGTCAACAAATCTTATTTTACGCATAAAACTCTTTTATCTTCTTCGCAACGTATTTTATCTGTTCGTCTGTGATAAATTCATGAACCGGCAACGATATGACGGAATTACATACCTGTTCACAAATCGGAAAGTCGCCGGTTTTATAACCATATTGCTTTGCCGCCGGCTGCAGATGCATAGGGACAGGATAATGAACCTTGGCATCAATGCCGTTTTTTAATAAAAAAGTCTGCAATTTATTGCGTTGCTCCGCTCTGACAATATAAAGGTGATACACCTGAACCACATCTGGACTGCGCGACGGAATAATAATCTGTTTGATATCGCGTAAGGCCTCGTCATATAAATACGCATGGGTAATGCGCACGGAGGTTATTGCATCAATTTTTTGTAAAAGGTGGTTGGCCACAACCGCCTGAATTGAATCAAGCCGGGAATTATAACCAAATATTCTGCACTCATCGCGGCTGGCCAACCCATGATTGCGTAGAAGAACCAAGCGCTCATGAATCTCTTCCGAATCCGTGACGATATAGCCCCCGTCCCCCCAGACATTGAGGTTTTTCAGGGGATGCATGCTGAAACAGCCGCTCAACCCGAATGTTCCCGCCGGCTTTCGCTTGAAGCAGGCCCTTATGCCATGGCATGAATCCTCAACAACAACCAATTGATGTCGGTGGGCTATATCCATAATGGCGTCCATCCGGCAGGGAAGACCTGACCAATGGACCGGTACTATAGCCTTTGTCTGCGGGCTGATGTTCGGCGTTATCAAGTCCGGATTAATATTATAATCTTCGCCTATATCCACAAACACAGGCCTGGCACCAGCGGCAACAATCGCACCGATCGTTGCCACAAAGGTATAGGGCGTAGTGATAACCTCATCGCCGACTCCTATGCCGGCCGCTTTCAAACTCAAAAAGATGGCATCCGTTCCGCTGCCTACCCCGATTGCAAACCGGCTACCGGTTAATTTTTTGATATTGTTTTCAAATTCATCAACGCTCGTCCCGAGAGTGTAATCACCCTTTTGAACCAGCAATTTAATTTTTGCAAGGATATCCTCATAATCCGCAAATTGCTGCTGCAGATAATTATGATTAATATCATATTTTGCCGTCTGCTCGTACTGGCAGGGCAGATAATTACTGGATATTTTCATATTTATTCAACTTGCGACATGTTTATAATCAAGGGGCATAGTGCTGATTTCTCTCCAATTATCGGAAATCCAAGCTATCGTTTCTTTCAATCCATCCTCAAATGCCACACCCTGTTTCCAGCCAAGCGCGCGCTGAGCTTTTGAAGAATCAAGACTATATTGGCTGTCCTGCCCGAAGTTTTCATCAGTTATCTCCACGGAATCGTTAAATTTATGCTCTGTAATATCACATATTCTCTGCACAACATCCGTGATTTTTAATAATCCTTCCTTCGGAGCCAGATGGTAAATTTCCCCTGCCTTTCCCCGTAAAATTAAACGTAAAGTAAAATCGGCCGCGTCACGGACATGAATAAAAGCCCGCCTAGACTGACCGCGTCCATGCAGTAAGATCTTCTTGCCGCTTTTAAGAAAAATAATCGTGCGCGGAATAATGCGGTAAAGCTGCTGGTGAATACCATAGACATTTGCCGTTCTGGAAAAAACAATCGGAAATCCATATCGTTTATGCAAAACAAAAAGATGTAAATCCCCCGCAAGTTTTGAGGCGGCATAGGGTGTGCTCGGATAATAGCAATGACATTCTTTTATTTTATCACCCGTGGTTCCATAAACTTCCGGCGTGGAAATAGCGATATATTTTTTCAGATATTCTTTTTTTCTTAAAAATTCGGTAACACGGACCACTGCGAGACAGTTCGTCTGATACCATTGCTCCGACCAATTCCAACTGTTCCGCACCTCGCCTTGGGCGACGTAATTGACCACAATTTCGGGTTGAAATTCTTCGCAAAGCGAGATAAAATTTTCAAAATTACTATTTAAATCTATCCGAAAGAATTTAAATCGCGCCGGCGATGTTTTGTGGTAACGATAAGGCAAAAAAAGAGGATTATATTCTGGTGAACGGCTGATGCCCACAATTTCCACGTCTGTTTTTTCCAGCAGATGCTGAATAAAATGGGAACCCGTAAATGAATTGCTCCCCAATACCAGAACCCTTTTAAAATCTGTGCTCATTAAATGCTGTGCCTTGCTTACCCCGAAATCGCATCAACCCAGTAATGAAGCAACACCGCATGCGCCGATTCGGCCAATCCGAAGGTGTCTGCCCTGACATAAAAATTTAGGTCGCCCAGCTTACGCAGAGAATTATCAGACTTCATGGCTGAAAAAGTAATAACTTTCATTCCTATCTTCCGGGCCGTCTTGACGGCTTCTAAAATATTACGGGATTTTCCCGAACTGCTGATGGTTACTAAAATATCGTCTTTCTTCCCCCGGCGTTGTAACGGCACCGCAAACAATTGATCCGTTCCGACATCATTGGCAACGGCCGTAAGAAGTGAAGGATCCGAAAAGACTTCTGTACTTAAGCGGGCGTTCTTGCAAAGATCGGCCGCAATATGGCTTGCCATGGAAGCGCTTGCGCCGTTACCGATTAAAAAAATATTATCGTGCTTATGTCCGGCTTCAATCGTCAACCGCAAAAGTGTCTCAAAGCCGGTCTGGTGCTTAAGGATTGCGCCGCGCTCGTCCGTGATTTGCAGGCCCGAAAGGACCTTATTTAATAATTTTAACCGATCAACAAATAAATGTTTCATTCATATCCTTGTTTCTTTATACTCTATTTTATGTGATAGTCCATTATTATTTTTTGAAAGCCTTTTCAGAATGATCTAAAAAATAAAGTTGCGTTTAGCGGCACTAAACGTAAACATACCTTCTTAAACAACTGCCCGTGTGGGATAAATAGTCTTCTGCGACTTTTTTCGCTGACACAAAAATTCCTATGCATCAGATTAGACTCTACGGAAGTAATCCACTTTGGACCGGCAAAAAATGACATTCGATAAAGGCACGACTCATCCTTCCCGCTGGCATGCGTTTGATCCGGACCGTTTGCTCCGCCACAGTTTTATTGTTTTTCTTTTCGCGCACGCGGCCAGCGCCGCCAATTTACTGTTCCAGATGGTAATGGGCTGGAACCTTTCCGTGGCGGAATACGGCGTTCTTTCTTCCATGCTGGGACTGATGATGGTGATAGCCGCGCCAATGGCCGCCATTTCAAACACTCTGGCGCACTTTACCGGCAACCTCATCAAAGAAGAAAAAATCGGCAATATCCGCATCCTGACGCGCCAATGGACAAACCGTATTTTGTTAGTCAGCGTTCCCCTGCTGATTCTGCTGGTGGTTTTACGCAATCCTTTGGCGTCATTTTTTCATCTTGCAGGCCCCTGGCCGCTCCTCCTGGTCGGATTAGCGCTTTTTGTTTCAGTGTTGGCGCCGGTTTTTGGCGGCGTACTGCAAGGCATGCAGGCTTTCGCATTGATGGGATTTCCCAGTCTGGCCGGCGGCCTTGCGCGTTTATGCCTCGGGGGCCTGCTTGTCTTTGCCGTTGCCCCCAATGCTGTTTCCGGGCTTTCGGCGCATGCCATCGGCGCGCTGTTCTGCACTGCGCTCATTTATCTTTTTTACCGCCGCCGGTTGCCGCAGTCGGCACAGGCCGATTTGACCCCCGAACGGTCGGATAAATATTTCTGGGCCTCGCTGGCGGCGCTCTTCAGTTTTGCAATCCTGATGAACATGGATGTTGTCATGGTAAAACATTATTTCCCGGATCCGGCCGATTACGGCAACTATGCGCGGGCATCCATGATCGGCCGCATGATTATTTTCCTTGTTCAGCCAATCGCCGGCGCCATGTTCCCGAAGGTGGTCTCGCGCGGAAATTTAACCAATGAACAGAAATTTACGCTCTTCCGGTCGCTGGGGCTGGCGGGATTGATCGTGGCCGGGGCCATTGCGCTTTGCGCGCTTTTCCCGCAAATCCCGCTTCTGATTCTTTATCGCGACCATGCGCCGACTCCGGACATGATTGCGCTTGTCCGCATGGTCTGCTTGGCCATGGCGCCGCTCGGCCTGGTATTTATCCTGATGAATTTTGAGCTGGCCCAGCACCGGCTGGCATGCGTGATTCCGCTCGCGCTTTGCGCCGCCGCCTTTGTCGGCGGGGTCGTTTTATTCCACGCTTCGCTCTGGCAGGTGGTAACCGTGTTTCTTGGTGTTTCACTATTGAGCTTGTTTTTGATGATTGGCATTATTAAGCTCACAGTTACAAAAACGGATTATTCCTGATTTGCGCATCTTACGGCAAAGAAATAATTTTGCTAAAGTCCTGGATGAAAACGAATATTTACCTCCAAATTACGGATGAGTTCAATGCCGGCAGGCTCCGGGCCATTATTTGCTCAGGCCAGGCCGCTGTCCTTCACCGCGTGGCCATCATGAGCAAGGACGGGGACTGGATCCTGCAAGAGGATGCGGAATGCTGCCGCCATATTCTGGAAACGCTGGAACGGCATGGAGCGCACTATCGGTTCGGGGCGCCGCTGGATGTGCGCTGGCTTTCGCAAGGCTGGAGTTCGCATTTCGAATTTACCAGCGGACCACTAAGAATCCGCACCGATTTCTTCACCCGTCCCCCGAGGATCAGCATGTCCGAATTAACGGCATTATGGCAGGAAGAGGCGGACAAAAACCCTCCCTTTGTCAACTTGACAACCCTCGCTCGTCTGAAACAGACAGACCGCGAAAAAGATTATGTGGTCATCGGAGAATTAGCGCGGCGGATGCCTGTCCCGGTGGATCAGTTGTTATTCTCGCGCAGTGCTTTGGATTTAATCCGCCTGGGAAAATTATATCCATCGCTCGTAAAACAGCTTATCAGCAAACGCCCCCTCCTGGCCAATATTTCTTCCGGACGGACTGTTATTGAAACGCTCCTGGATGCCGAACGGCGCGCTTTGATCCATCTTAACGAAAAACGCCTTGCTCACTTTGAAAAGGCCGCCGGGCAATGGCGGGAACGATGGCCGGACCTGGCGCGCAAAATCTCAGGCTTGCCATTGCGCAAAGCACATTCTATCCTTGTCAAGGAAGCTAAAAAACATCTGGCAACAACACTGCCGTGAACATGAAAAGGATTGATCATTTCCTAAGCGAGGAAGACATCGCCCTCCACGATATGAGATGGGAGGAGGTTATTGCATGGTGGAATTTGTGGCTTAAACAGGCCCAGATCACCAATGACGCCGATCAGAACGATTATTCACACGGCGTATTTCGGAACGAACCGCGGATTAAGATTAAAGCTCCTTTGCGAAAATCACGACGATAGCGGCGGCACGGCAGAATCTGGTTACATATTTTTTATTATCTCATCCCCGAATTCGGAACATTTCAGCATTTTGGCGCCGGTCATCAGGCGGTGAAAGTCATACGTAACCGTCCGGTTTTTTATCGCGCGGCTGATGCCCGCAAGAATCAAATCGGCGGCCTCGGTCCAGCCCATGTATCTGAACATCATCTCGCCCGAAAGAATAACTGACCCGGGATTGACCTTGTCCTGGTCGGCGTATTTGGGCGCGGTGCCGTGGGTGGCTTCAAAAACGGCGTGCCCGGTTTCATAATTGATGTTCGCCCCCGGCGCAATGCCGATCCCCCCAACCTGCGCCGCCAATGCGTCCGACATGTAATCGCCGTTGAGGTTCATGGTGGCAATCACATCAAATTCCTCCGGCCGGGTGAGCGCCTGCTGAAAGAATATGTCGGCAATGACGTCCTTGACGGCAATTTTGCCTTCATATTCCCCGGCCACTTCATAGCCCCACGCCTTGAAAGCGCCCTCGGTGAACTTCTGGATATTGCCCTTGTGCACGAGCGTAACACTGCGGCGTTTGTTCGCAATGGCATACTCAATGGCCGCGCGCACAAGGCGTTTGCTTCCCGTTTCGCTGATCGGTTTTATGCCTATTCCGGAATCTGCCCGTATCCGCCAGCCAAATTCTTTCTTGAGGAAATCAATCAGCCGCCCTGCCTCACGACTGCCGGCCGGCACTTCCAGTCCGGCATAAACATCTTCCGTATTTTCGCGGAACACGACCATATCCACCTTTTCCGGATGTTTAACCGGGCTCGGCACCCCCTCAAACCAGCGCACCGGACGCAAGCAGACAAATAAATCCAGTTTCTGACGCAAGGCCACGTTCAAACTGCGGTGGCCTCCGCCGATCGGCGTGGTCAAGGGGCCTTTGATTCCCACCAAATATTCATTAAAGGCCTTGACGGTTTCTTCCGGCAGCCATTCGCCGGTCCGCTTAAAAGCCTTCTCACCGGCCAAAATTTCCTTCCAGATGACTTCCCGCCGGCCGCCATAGGCTTTTTTTACGGCCGCGTCAAAAACCTTGACCGACGCCCGCCAGATATCCGGGCCGATGCCGTCGCCTTCAATAAAAGGAATTACCGGATGGTCGGGCACCCTGCATCTTTTTCCGGCTTTATCAAAAGTTATCTTTTCTCCCACCGCTTTATTTTCGGGCATGATTCAATACTCCTCCATCCAGTAGAATTGCGCGCTGTCTGGCGCTCAATAAAATTAAAGCCTCAATTTTCACGCCTTTCGTTTTATTCAATATTTGTATCCTCTCGCCTTCCCTGACGGCATTCTTCAATCCGCTGATTTCAATTTCATCCGACTGATTGACTTGCACGTAATCATTTTGGTCGGCGAAAACGAGCGGAATTATGCCGTAGTTGACCAGGTTGGCGAAATGGATTCTCTCAAACGACTTCGCGATCACTGCCTTGACGCCAAGATAGCGCGGGCAGATGGCGGCATGCTCCCGCGACGATCCCTGGCCATAGCTCAAACCGCCGACAATAATTGAATCAATGTGTTTTGCCTTGTTTTCCAGACAGCGGCGGCTGAACTGCGGACTTACCTGCTCAAAAACATATTCCGCGTATTTGGCGATATTTGACCTGTATTTCAGGCGCGAACCGGCCGGCATGATGTCATCCGTGGTGATTTTGTCGCCGGCCTTCAATTCAACTCTCCCCTTGATCTCATCCGCCAACGGCTCCAATGATAATGGCTCGCCGATATTCGGCCCGCGCACGACTTCAACTTTGCCGCGCTCGGGTTCCGCCATGGGCGCGATGATCATGCTGTCGTCAACAAGAAATGACCGTACCCCTCCAAGGAGGCGATTCTGATCTGAGTTCCCCTCCTGCGGAGGGGTGGCCGACTTGTCCGCCGTAGCCTTGGCGCAGGCGGAAGGCCGGGGTGGGTTCCATGCCGCCGCCGGATCGGCAATAACCCCGCTTATCGCCGATACGGCCGCGGTTTCCGGGCTGACCAGATAAACTTTTGCCGATTTTGTCCCCGACCTTCCCTTGAAATTCCGGTTGGTTGTGCGCAGGCTCACGCCGTCCGTCCGGGGCGCATGGCAATTGCCGATGCAAAAACCGCAGACCGGTTCCAGAATTCTCGCCCCGGCCTCCAGGAAAATACTCAAAGCGCCTTTTTCCGCCAGCATTGCGAATACCTGGCGCGAAGCCGGCGCGATGACCAGGCTGACATCGGGATGCGTTCGGCGTCCCTTGAGGATCGCGGCCACTTTCATCAAATCCTGAAAGGATGCGTTGGTGCAACTGCCGATGGCAACCTGGTCAACTTTTGTGCCGGCTATCTCACTTACCGGAACAACATTGTCCGGGCTGTCGGGCTTGGCGGCCATGGGAAGGATCGTATCAAGATCAATATCCATGGTGCGGTCATAACGGGCGCCTGCATCCGGCAATATTTCCCGCCAGCATTGTCCGCGTCCCTGCGCTTTCAGGAAAGCGCGCGTAACGGAGTCGCTTGGAAAAATTGACGTGGTGACGCCCAATTCCGCGCCCATATTTGTCATGGTCGCCCGCTCCTGGACCGAGAGGGAAGCAACGCCTTCGCCGGCATACTCAATGACAGCGCCGGTATTACCCTTGGTGGTGAGTTGCCGGAGGATGGTTAATATGATATCTTTTGCCGAAGACCATTCCTTTAATTGGCCGGCAAGATTAATTCTGATTATTCTGGGGCACTCAATATAAAACGGCTCCCCCGCCATGGCGAGCGCCACGTCAATGCCGCCGGCGCCGATCGCCAGCATCCCCAGCCCTCCGCCGGTCGGCGTATGCGAATCTGAACCCAGCAGTGTTTTGCCCGGCGCGGCAAATCTTTCCAGGTGAACCTGATGGCAAATCCCGTTGCCCGCTCTTGAAAAATAAACGCCGTATTTTGCGGCAACCGTCTGAAGATATTTGTGGTCGTCCGCGTTTTCAAATCCGTCCTGGATTGTATTATGATCTATATAACTGACGGAAAGATCGGTTTTCAGATTCTTAAGGCCCAGGCTTTCAAACTGCAGATAAACCATCGTGCCGGTGGCGTCCTGGGTAAGGGTCTGGTCAATTTTCAGGCCGATTTCCCGGCCGGTCTCATATTTGCCCCTGACCAGATGCTGCTTGATAATTCTTTCGGCAATTCCTTCGCTCATGGCGTAATATTAGTAGTCTAAAATTTATCAAATGTCAACCTGGTGAAATTCAATTTGCAAAAAAAACAGCATTTTAATCATTGACTCATAATCCTAATTTCTATACAACCAACAGATATATCGCCGCCTTCAAAGGAAAACAAGGCGCGCCAATTGGTCTTTTTCGGCAAAAAAATAACAATAGGAGGAAACAACATGGCAATCAGAATCGGCATTAACGGCTTCGGCAGAATCGGAAGGCTCGTCTATCGCGCGGCTTATGAAACGAAAGCTCTGGACCAGCTTGAATTTGTCGCGGTCAATGACTTGACCGATACCAAAACCCTCGCCCATTTGCTGAAATACGATTCAACCTTCGGCAGGTTTCCGGGCGTTGTCGGCCATGACGAACAGAACATTATTATTGACGGCAAAAAAATCAAAGTGCTCACCGTCAAAGAAGGGCCCGGCAAACTCCCCTGGAAAGACCTTGGCGTCCAGATTGTTCTGGAGAGCACCGGACGATTCACCGATAATACTGAAAAAGCAAAGGAAGCTGACCGGCCGGGATTGCATATCACCGCCTCGGGCGCCAAAAAAGTCCTGATCAGCGCGCCGGCCAAAGGACATGATGTCACGCTGGTGATGGGCGTGAACGACAATGCTTATGATCCGGCCAGGCATCATGTTATTTCAAACGCCTCCTGCACCACCAACTGCCTTGCGCCCATGGTAAAGGTTTTGAATGACGCCTTCGGCGTTGAAAAAGGGATCATGACCACCATCCATTCCTATACCAACGATCAGCGCATCCTTGATTTTCCCCACAAGGACCTGCGGCGCGCGCGTTCGGCGGCGGTGTCAATCATCCCCACCACGACCGGCGCGGCCAAGGCCATCGCGGAAGTCATTCCCGAAATGAAAGGCAAATTGCACGGCTATGCCTTGCGCGTGCCGACTCCGGATGGCTCGGTAACCGATTTGACGGTTATACTCAAAAAAACAGCCGCCGCCGAACAGATCAACGAAATGTTCAAAAAGGCGGCCGCCGCCGGCGCGCTGAAAGGTATTCTGGCCTATTCCGACGAGGATATTGTCCTGGCCGACATTGTCGGCGACCAGCACAGTTGCATTTTTGACAGCAAGCTGACCATGGTCATCGGCGATAACATGGCCAAGGTCGTAGGCTGGTATGACAATGAATGGGGTTATTCATGCCGCTGTGTTGATCTGATCAAGAAACTGGCATTGACGTTGAAATAAAAATCTAAAATACTTCACCGCTCGCTTCGCTAGAGGCGCGGAGTACGCGGAGGCAGAGAATATTTTTTGGTTCTGATTTTTTAATAAAAAAATTATTTTATCTCTGCGACCTCTGCGTCTCTGCGGTAAAAAATTGATGGCGACTCATGAACAAAAAAACTGTCCGCGATGTTGATCTGAAAAATAAGCGCGTTCTCATGCGCGTGGATTTCAACGTGCCGCTTGAAGGCGGCAAGGTTGATGATGATACCCGCATCCGCGCCGCCCTTCCGACAATTCAATATGTTCTCAACCAGGGGGCAAGCCTTGTCCTTATGAGCCATCTCGGACGGCCGGACGGCAAACCCAATCCAAAATTCAGCCTGAAGCCCGCGGCTGGACGGCTGGCCGAACTGCTGGGCAAAGCGGTCCAATTCGCGCCGGATTGCATCGGAGCAAATACTCTTCCCATGGCTCAGGCTCTGAAACCGGGCGACACGCTTCTCCTGGAAAATCTCAGGTTTTATCCGGAAGAAGAAGGTAAAATTGATCTGCCAAAAACGGCCCCGGAAGATCAACGGAAAGCCGCCAAGGCCGAAATGAAAAAGAAACAAAAAGTATTCGCCGCGCAGCTGGCGCAATACGGCAATGTTTATGTCAACGACGCTTTCGGCACAGCCCACCGGGCGCATGCCTCCATCGTCGCGGCGGCGGAATGCTTCCCCGAACGGGTGGCCGGTTTCCTGATGGAAAGGGAAATTGAATACTTGAGCAAAGCCACTTCCAATCCGGCCAAGCCCTACGTTGCCATAATCGGCGGGGCAAAAATCAGCGACAAGATCAATGTCTTGATCAACCTGTTAAGCAAGGTGGACGCCCTGCTTATCGGCGGCGGCATGGCTTACACGTTTTACAGGGCCAGGGGACTGCCGATCGGCAAATCGCTCGTCGAAACCGACAAAGTGGATCTGGCAAAGGACGTTCTGGCAAAAGCCGGGCAAAATGGCGTGAAACTGCTTCTGCCGGTTGACAATGTTATTGCCGACGCCTTCAGCGCCGATGCGAATACAAAAGTCGTGGATGAAAACGGCATTGACGAAGGCTGGATGGCGCTTGATATCGGCCCAAAAACCGTCCAGCTTTTTGCATCGGTCATCAAGGGCGCAAAAACCATTGTCTGGAACGGGCCCATGGGCTGTTTTGAAATGGCGCCGTTCGAAGATGGAACCATGGGCATTGCCAGGGCCATTGCCGCCAATCGCGATTGCACCAGCATCATCGGCGGAGGCGACAGTGTCAGCGCCGTCAACAAGAGCGGATTGGCGGACAAGATGAGCCATATCAGCACCGGCGGAGGCGCAAGCCTGGAATTCCTTGAAGGAAAGGAACTGCCGGGAATTGCGGTGTTAAGCGATAAATAAATGATTTCGAACTCTGCGTCTCTGCGGTAAATATTTTTGAAAGCGATCCATATGACAGAAAAAGCAACATCAGCTAATCGGAAACCGTTTGTGGCCGGAAACTGGAAAATGAACAATACAGCCGCCGAGGCCGCCGCTCTGGCAAAGGCCCTTACCCGCCTCCTGGCAAACCTCAAGGGAGTTGAGGTGGTTATCTGCCCGCCTTTTACCGCCCTGGCCACGGTCGGCAATATTATTTCAGGAAAAAATATCGGCCTTGGCGCCCAGAATATGCACTGGGAAAAATCGGGGGCATTTACCGGCGAGGTCTCGGCCGCCATGCTGCGTGATTTATATTGTCATTATGTTATTCTGGGACACAGCGAGCGCCGGGCCTTGTTCGGCGAAACTGATGAAATTGTCAACCGCAAGGTCAAATCTGCGCTTGCGGCTAACCTGCACCCGATTGTCTGCATCGGCGAAACTCTGGAACAACGCAAAGCCGGCAAAGCGGAGGATATAATTAAAAAACAACTGCAAATGAGTTTAAAAGACCTGGATGCCGCCGGTTTTCACAACTTGATAATAGCCTACGAACCGGTCTGGGCCATCGGCACCGGCGTAACCGCCACCCCGCAACAGGCTCAGGACATCCACCGGTTCATCCGGAGTATTGTTCAGGATCAAACTGATGAAAAGGCCGCATTGGCAATGCGTATTTTGTACGGCGGCAGTGTCAAGCCCGGCAATGCCGCAGAATTATTCGGCCAGCCGGATATTGACGGCGGACTGATCGGCGGAGCTTCGCTTGAGGCGGATTCGTTTGTGTCAATCGTTAATGCCGCTGTTGCGTAAAGAAACGCTATCCGTCAGACGCTATTCTAATTTGAAAGGAATTTATGTTTGTCTTTAAAATATTATTAATCGCCGTTGAAATAATCTGTAGTTTCCTGATAACCTGCGTGATTCTCCTGCAAAAATCCAAGGGCGAAGGGCTCGGTATGGCTTTCGGCGCCGAAATGGGCGAGTCAATTTTCGGCGCCCGCGCCAGCAATGTGCTTGTAAAAATCACCATCTGGCTGGGGACGATTTTCATTATCAACACTGTTATCCTCGCAATGATTTATTCCCATGCATCCCCCCTTTCCGCTTTGGGCGGACGCACCCGCGCCCCCGCTGCTCCTGTTGAACAGTCTGCGCCGCTATCCCCCGTTCTGCCGGCCGCGCCGACTATGCCGGCATCGCCGTTGCCTCAGCCGCAGGCTCCACAGGAAACGACGCCGCAAACGCCGGCCGCACCGTAAGATCCACGTGATAGTGGTATTAAACACATATAACTCCCCTCCACCGGAGGGGTGGCCGACTTGTCCACCGAAGCGGTTTTCGCGCAGGTGGAAGGCCGGGGTGGGTTCCGGACTGATTTTTACAACTGATTTTTTTATCAGGATTTTTCTTTGCTTTCTTTTCTTTTCTGTCTTCATTTTTCCCTCCCCGGCCGCCGATATTAACAGCGCGGAAAACCCGAACACGCTTTATGGCGTTGCCGAAAGAATCCGCGGCTTTGACCCGGTCATGGCCGGCGACGTCGCCTCGGCGCTGGAAATCAGCAGGATATATGAAGGCCTGTTGCAATACTCATACCTCGCCCGCCCTTATCGCGTTGAGCCATGCCTGTGCGAAAAAATGCCCGATATCTCCAGCGACGGCTTGGTTTATACATTTACAATAAGGAAAGGCATTTTTTACCAGGATGATCCCTGCTTCACCTCGACTGGCGGCAAAGGCCGGGAACTTACCGCTGATGATTTTGTGTATTCAATCAAACGCGTCGCCGATATGAAGACCGGCTCAACCGGTTATTGGGCTTTTAATGAGCGCATCGTCGGCCTGGATGAATTCCACGCCGCTTCGGGAGGTGAACTTCCGACTGATTACACAAAAGCGGTTGAAGGCCTGGCCGCCATTGACCGGTACACACTGCGCATCCGCTTGAAACAGCCCTACCCTCAACTGCTTTGGATTCTTACCATGCACTATGCCTTTGCCGTGCCCCGCGAAGCCGTTGAATATTACGGCCGGGATTTTGTCAACCACCCGGTCGGCACAGGCCCCTATTGCCTTAAGTCGTGGACCAGGAATTACCGCATTGAATACACCCGCAATCCGAAATGGGAACAAACCGGACGGATAGAACATTACCCGGCTGACGGCAGTGAAGCACCCCGCGGCTTGCCGCGGGGCATCTTTGCGGAACCCTCCGAAGCCAAGAACGCCATGCCTCCCTGTGGCAAGCCACAGAGTTTTTTGGCGAAGGAGGGCAAAGAAGACGCCGAACCGGGACTGCCGGCCGACCCGTCTGCAACGCTGCCCAGCCCGCAGTCGTTACGCGCCGGCGTTGCGGACGGATGCGTAGCATCGCGTGCAGACGCCGGCTTGCCACGCGTTTCGCGTGGGAAACCGATCCCGTTTATTGATCGGATCGTTCAGTATGTGGTCGGCGATTCAACCACCCTGTGGTTTATGTTTCTCAAGGGACAAATGGAGTCATCTGGTATTTCACGCGATAACTGGGATGCGGTCGTTACCTCTGAAAAAACTTTGAAAAATGAACTTGCCGGAATGGGCATTAAGATGTTCAGCGTCCCAGTTATGGAAACTTACTATATCGGGTTCAACATGGATGACGCGTTGGTCGGCAACAATAAATTACTGCGTCGGGCGTTGTCCTGCGCGTTTAATACCGAACAGTACGTCCGTTTTTATAATCACCGGATTATCCGCGCTGTCGGCCCCATCCCGCCCGGTATCGCCGGTTTTGAAAACCAGACCGCCCCTTATCCATTCAATCTTGACCTCGCCAAAGATCTGCTTGCCAAATCCGGTTACCCTGAAGGCAAGGATCCGAAAACGGGCCGGCGGTTAAAATTGAACCTGGATATCGGCAACCCCAACGACCCGGAAGTCAGGGCTTCGGTGGAATTGTTTTCCTCGTTCATGGAAAAAATCGGAGTTCAGATTGTTCCCATTTACAATAACTGGCCGAATTTTCTCTCGCGTCTTGAACGCCGGCAGGCGCAACTATTCCGTTTGGGATGGGTGGCTGATTATCCGGATGCCGAAAACTTTCTACAGCTCTTCTATGGACCAAACTGTTCTCCCGGGCCAAACCATTGCAATTACCGCAATAAAGAATTTGACGTTCTTTATGAAAAAGCGCGCATAATGCCCGATAGTCCGGAACGCATCGCCCTCTACCAGCAGATGACCGCGATTGTGACTGATGATTGCCCCTGGATTTACGAACAGCATCCGCTTTCCTACGGCCTGCATCACCACTGGCTAAAAAACTACAAACCCCACGATTTCCCGTACGGCATGAACAAATACCATGCGGTTGATTATGAGGAGCGCGCGCAGTGGAAAAAAGAGCGCGGCATGAAATGATAGATCAAAACCTATAATGTTTTTAAAATGTCTTCGCGAATGATGCGCTTATGTTCAGCCACTGCCTGTCCAGCGACAATTATTCTTCCTCTTGACGACAATTAGAATTCCCCACTGACGACAATTACCCGTTAGTCATCTTGGGAGGGGATTTCTTATCCTTTCTCCCCCCGA
>Ga0074199_1000391_pt1 | contig 74188 bp, 56 predicted proteins | sample EPASupsiteSAE347_FD_64528 | JGI IMG/M metagenome (GOLD analysis project Ga0074199, IMG submission 64528) | Bioremediated contaminated groundwater from EPA Superfund site, New Mexico - Sample SAE3-47 | ecosystem: Environmental > Aquatic > Deep subsurface > Groundwater > Contaminated ... | reverse complement strand
CGCTTCTCATGCAATCGGCATTGTCTGTTCCATGGTAAGTCCTATGTACAATTCATCCTCTTCGTCAAGCTTTTTCGTGCCTTTGTTCGCTGTCGAAGATCATTTGGACGGATACAGGTTTTGCCATTCTTCATTTGCTAGCTTACACTTTCGGTTGCCAGGCGCACGGGCTCTTTCGCGAAGCCCGCCTCGGGACCGGCCAATCCTCGGTACAAAGAATATTTCCTCAAAGGTCTTGAAACATTCCGACCCGTGCTGTTAATTTCTAGTTTTTGCTCGCGGCTTCCACAACCCAACCGCACGGATCGAATCGCTCTTACTGCTACTTGTTGAGGGAATGCATGACCTACAAGACTTTCGAAGACGCGGAAGAAATCAAGATATGCCAGGGAGACATCGACTACCAGGGCATTGTAAGGCACATCAACGACGGCGTCGTGATCATCAGGGAAGGTAAAATCGTTTTTGCAAACAATGCATTCTACGAGATTTCGCAGCGAAGCCAGGAACAGGTCATCAAAGCGGATTTCTCGGGCTTCATATCCGATGCCGACCGGCAGAGGGTGACCGAATACTGCAAAGAGCGGCTTTTCACTAAAGCCTTGTCCGATACGATCGAGTTCATCATGCCAAGGGGGGGTGGACAAGCGACTATCGAGATGAAGGTGAACGTGGTCGAGTGCGGAGGTAGTCCGGCAATACTCGGCGCCTTGACGGATATCACCGAACGGCGCAAGATTCGCCTCGATTTGCAGCGGATAAAGGAACGGCTCGAGAGCATAGTCCATTCCATGAACGAGGTGGTGGTTTCCCTGTCTTCGAAAGACTACTCGATTCTTGCAATAAATCCGGCGGCTGAAGCGCTCTATGGAATTCCTCTCAGGGATTTCACCAGTGGAGAGAAGCACATCCTGGGATTCGTACATCCCCATGACATGGATAAAGTTTACGAATTCTACAAGAACCTGCCTGAAGCCGAATTCGATGAAGCGCAGTACAGGATTGTCAGTTGCAACAAGAGCGTCAAGTGGGTCCTCGACGAAGGACACGTCGTCTATTCTCAGAAGGGTGTCATACGAAGAATCGACCATGTGATCAGGGATATCACCGAGGAGAAGAAAGCGGCCGACGCGCTCAAGCAGAGCGAAGAAAAATACAGGAATTTCTTCCACTCGACGAGCGACATGGCCTTCACTCTGACACCGGAAGGGAAATTCATCGATATCAACGACGCGGGCATGAGGCTTCTCGGTTTCGAGAGCAAGGAGGAAGCCCTGGCAACCAACGTGGAATATTTCTATGCCGACCTCTCCGAACGGGAGAATCTCCTCCATGAGCTCTACGGAAAAGGCCAGGTGGAAGGCAAACACGTGAGGCTGAAGACCAAGGCGGGAGAGGTCATCGAGGTTGGGGTCACCGCACGGGTAAAGATCGATGATTCCGGCCGGCTGCTCTACCATGAGGGCATCATACACAACATCACGAAAGCGCTGGAAGACCAGAGAAACAAGGTCCTGCGCAACGCTGCCGGAAGCATGTGCCACTACCTCAACACGCACCTCATGCATCTGCTCAGCGCCAAAGACGCCATCCATGAAGAAATGACATCCTTGGGCGGACTCATCGAGAAGCTGGATCGAGGCGAAGACCCCCAGGAGATTGCCGGACGCATGAAAAGCACCATGGAAGATATGCACTATTTCCACGAGGGCATAAACAGCGCCTATGCAAGAATTTCCGAGGTGACGAAAGCCTTCAACAAGGCTTTTCACTACAAGGAAGAATCATATGTTGCCAGCACGATCCTCGATATTTTCAGGACATATGGATACGAAGGCGATGATTCAGCGAAGGGTAAAGACTAATCACGCAGATCCAGGTCCACGCTCCTGCTCTGATTGCGGCCTGCTTCTTTCGCTTCGTAGAGAGCCTGATCGGCGGCTTCCAGAAGAAGCCTGTGCGACAGGCGCGACTGTGGAATGATCGAGGCGATTCCAAGACTAATCGTTACCCTTGGAGCGATGGGAGATCCCGAGTGCTTGATATCGAGGGCCTCGACCTCCTTTCTCATGATCTCACTCAGAGCGGTTGCCTCCCGGAGGTCGGAACCGGGAAGCACTGCGGCGAATTCCTCACCTCCGTAGCGCGCCACGAAGTCGGCCGATCTTTTCTGACAGGAGCAGAGCGTGTCTGCAACCATCCTCAGACACGTGTCTCCGGCCCCGTGTCCGTAGGTATCGTTGAAGGCCTTGAAGTGATCGATATCGATCATGATGAGGGATAGTGGTTGCGCGTTGCGCGAGGCTCTTCTCCATTCCATTTCGAAGACCATGTCGAAGCGGCGGCGATTGGGAATTCCCGTGAGTCCATCGAGAAAGGCCAGTTTTTCCAGGATAGCGCTTTGTTGCTTCAACTTCAGATGAGTTCTCACCCGAGCCTTGACGATGGGCAGGCTGAAGGGTTTGCAGATGTAGTCAACGGCACCGATCTCGAGTCCTTTTGTTTCATCTTCCACGGCATTTTTCGCCGATATGAAAATCACCGGGATGTTCCTGCTCCTTTCATCGGCTTTGAGCGTTCTGCAAACTTCGTAGCCGTCCATCCTGGGCATCATGATATCCAGAAGTATCAAGTCGGGAGGATTGTCCGAGAAGACTTTCTTTATGGCTGCTTCTCCGCTGGTGGCCACGACCACTTCATGCTCCGACTTCAGCTCCTCTCCAAGAATGAGGATATTGGACGGTGTATCATCCACTATCAGTATCTTCTGCCTGGGAGTCTGTGAATTCATTTGCTCACCCCTCCAGATTCACATCCAAAGACCTGGCAATATGAATGAGAATTTCTCGCCCTCCATCCAGATCGAAGGCGTCGATACAGTTGTCGAACTGCTCGATCTCCGCCTGGAATTGGGAGATCTGGATGTGTCGTTTCAAAGAAGTGAAACACTCCAGCGCCATAATGTTCCCCTCCTCGAGAAGACGGTTCAACTCGATAATAAGGGGAGCCACCACTGTAAGATCCAGACTCGTGCTTCCGTCGGGCTTTCCGTCTCCACCGCCTTCGGATTCTCCCGCCGGCTCGAGAAGGTCTTGTTTCCGCCCGAGAATTCCCGCAGCCTCCGAAACCTTGTTCAAAGCTCCTTGAAATCTTTCCAGCAGACTTTCCGGATCTTCTATTTCCCTCTTCCTTATCGCCATTTCCAGCTCACCTGCAATTGCATAAAGCTCCATGGCGGAAAGATTCCCGGCGACCCCCTTGACTGTATGAGCCATGCGCTCGGCGGTCTCGATATCGCCCTTTTCGAGGCAATGCCTCACCTCGTGGGCAGCCTCTCCGTGATTCTTGTGCAAATCTTCGATGAGCTTCCTTACAAGCGATCTATTTCCTCCCAACCGCTTCAGGGCTGATTTGATATCTATCCCGGGCATACTCTCGGGAAGATCGAGGTCGTTTCCCGGACTAAGCGCATCAGGTCCCTTTTCGATGGAAAGGGGAGACACCGCGGGAGAATCATCTCCGTAAGCCGTCTTCGGCTCGATCCATCGGGCCAGGGTGGCAAAGAGCTGCTCCGGATCGATGGGTTTGGGCACGTAATCACTCATACCCGCGTCGATGCACCGCTCCTTGTCTCCCTTCATGGCATGGGCCGTCATGGCTATGATGGGAAGAGCGCTGAAGCGCGGATCGCTTCTAATGATCCGTGTGGCTTTGAACCCATCCATGTCGGGCATCTGCACGTCTATCAGGACGGCATCGAAGCCCGATCTCCCCTGCGACACGGAGCCTTCGATAATCGTGATGGCTTCCTTGCCGCCGGCAGCCGCTTGCACACTCACCGAGACACCCGCGAGAATCTCGGTTCCGACCTCCCTGTTAAGAGAGTTATCATCGACGAGAAGCACGTGCGCGCCGCGTATTCTTTCCAGTATTTTCAAGGCCGAGGAGTCATCCGCCGATGATGAAGCGGTACCTTTCCGGTCCGCGGTTTCCGGGGACTGTCTTTCGAAGTGGATAGTGAAGTGGAAGGTGCTTCCCTCTCCGGGCTCGCTCTCAGCCCCGATCTCGCCTCCCATCATTTCAACCAGCTTTCTCGATATGGCCAGCCCGAGGCCGGTGCCTCCGTATTTTCTGGTGGTCGATCCGTCGGCTTGAGTGAAGGCATCGAAGAGCTTCGGGATCTGGTCGGGCCGGATTCCGATCCCGGTATCTCGAACCGAGAGCCGGATCTTCGCGCGCTCGGGGCTCTCTTCGATCAAAGAGGCGCTCACCGTGACCTCTCCTTTTTCGGTAAACTTTATCGCATTGCCGGTGAGGTTGATCAAAACCTGTCCCAGACGGAGGGAGTCGCCTACAAGGGCACAGGGCACGTCGTCGGCTATGGCCGTGATGAGCTTGATTCCCTTGTCGGCGGCCCTGTTAGAGAGCATATCGCCGAGGCTGCCCATGACCTCGTCCAGGTAAAAGCCGGCGTGCTCGATATCGAGCTTTCCGGCCTCGATTTTCGAAAAGTCGAGGATATCGTTGATGATTCCCAGAAGAGAACGGGATGCCATCCGGGTCTTCTCGATGTAGCCCCGCTGTTTGGAGGTAAGATCCGTTTTCAAGGCGAGATCAGTCAGCCCCATGATGGCATTCATCGGAGTTCTGATCTCATGGCTCATGTTGGCCAGAAACTCGCTCTTCGAGCGTGTGGCCTGGGCGAGCTTTTCGTTGAGCTCATTGAGGTCGCTCTGCATCCTGTCGCCCATTTTGACCAGGCGTTGTGTCTGGCGGAAGAGCTTTTTGTAACTCCTCAGAAGCTTCTCGTAGTGCTTGACCGCGGCGGCGTCGCTCAGAGCGCGGGAAGCGACGAGATGCTCCGCTTCCTCGATGACCTTCTCTTCGGTGAGGAAGATACTGTCCTCTTTCATCCTCAAGACTCCACTGCGGGAATTTTCACCAGGTTGAACGTTATGGCATTGACGTCCTCCATGAATTCCTCGCCGCACTCGAGGGCGGTATCGTTTTCTTCATGGTAGCGCCAGTTGACCACGATCTTCCTGCCGTCTTCGGCCGAGGCGTCGAGCATTTCGAAAAGATTCATGAGCACTTTCGAGCTGCTGCTGTTGAAGTAGATGATTTCGAGGGTGACCTCGAAGGGCTCGCTTACTTCCAGGGCCAGGTACTCCTGCAGATGAGTAAAGAGGGGCTTGTAGAACGCGGCGAAGTTCTCCGGATAGGACTCTCCCTTGATCTCGAGGGAATGTCCCCGTGGATCGAGACAGATGTAAGGACTCGACTTGGTTGCTTCGATTACGAGCTTTTCCATGATTACTCTCCTGCAATAGCGACTTTGATAGAGAAGAAAGGTTGTTCGCCGTCAACCTCGGTTATCTCGAACTCGAGGGGCCCGGCAGCTTTCCTCGCCATCTCGATCAAGCCAAGGCCGGCTCCCTTGCCTCCCGGTGCAGGTCCCGCTTTGCGCCGTTCTTTGTAGAAGGCCTTGAGCTCTTCCCTGTTCATGCCCTGCAGCCTGTGCAGCCTTTCTTTCAGGCCCTCGGCCTGGTCTTTGTCGACGTAGTTACCGCAGCGAATATAGAATGTTTCCCCGGCACGGCCGACGATGAGAATGCCAAAGCGAAGCTCCCCACCTTCGACGGCTCCACAGGGAGGAGTCTTCTCGGCTGAATAATTGATGATATTCTGCATCTGTTCCACCAGGATGCCGAACACCTTCTGAATGGTGCCCATGCGCATCTCTTCCAGCTCCATTTTCTGCCTCACGGTCTCGCCGATTCCCTCGACGATCCCCTGGCTTATGGCACCGCTAAAACAGAAGATGATGCCGTCCTTCTTCAATTCCTCGTACAGATTGAACAGTTTTATAGACATAGCCCTGGCACCTCCCTGCCCGTTTCGACAGCCTCATATGCGGAAGCCGACAACCATGATGTCGTCCCGCTGAACTTCATTGCCCCGATAACCTTCAAACGTTTCCAACAGGAGCGCCTCTTGCCGATGAAGCGGCTCCTGGTGGTGTTCAAGCAGGAACTCGATGAAGCGCTTCTTGCCAAAGGGAAGATTCCTGATGCCTCCAACCTGGTCCGGGAGGCCATCAGTGCTCATATAGAAAGCCTTGGAGGAATCGACGGGAATATGATGGGTGGAATAGGCGTAGCTCAGGTCGGAGGATTTGTACCCGATGCTCTGCCGGTCCCCTTTGATCTCGATGATCCGCCCCTCGGCGCTGTAGAAGAGAGAAGTCCTGGCCCCGGCATAAGTGAGAAAGCCTTCCTCACGGTTCACGTAACAAAGACCGACGTCCATACCGTCATTTGAGAGCGCTTCCGAGGTCTGCTGGTGAAGGGACCTTTGGACGTGGGCGTTGAGGTTTTGAAGAATCAAAGCCGGGTCGCCATAGCCAACCTCGTGCACTACCCGGTCAAGAGTCGCCGCCGCGATCATGGTCATGACAGCTCCGGGAACTCCATGGCCCGTGCAGTCGATCACCGCCAGCAGGAATTCATCCTTGCCGGCGCCGAACCAGAACAGGTCCCCTCCGATCACATCCTTGGGTCTCCAGATGACGAAAGAATCGTCGGCATAGCGTGAAACCTCGTCTCTCTTCGGAAGGATGGCCCTCTGAATAGTGCGGGCGTATTCAATGCTGTCCATGATCCTCGTATTGGCTTCTTCCAACCGGGCATAGCTTTCCTTTAGCTCCGCGGTTCTCTGCTCCACCAGCTCCTCGAGGTGCTGCCGATAGCCCTCGAGCTCCTGTTCGGCCAGCTTACGAACCGAGATTTCGGCCTGGAGTGCGTTGTGGGAGGCCTCCAGCCTCGTCATGAAGTCGTTGAAGTAGTGCGCAAGCTGCCCGATTTCATCACTGGAGCGGACTTCCATGCGTGCGGCAAGGCTTCTGCCGGCGCCGTCGGTGAAGTGATTCATCAACGTCCGGAGGGGATTGGTAATGGAGCGGCTCATCCAAAGCGTAAGCAAAAGCACAACCACCAGGGTAGTCAGCACGGTGATGATCGTGATCTTCTTGATGGCATGAAGGGGAGCGTTGAATTCATCCAAATAGCTGGAGGATGCCACTATCCAGTCAAACTCGGGAAGATAGTCGAAGAACACCAGTTTTTCGCGGGGGGCCTTTTCGCCGGGATTTTGCCACGGATAGATGATCCTGCCCGTCTTGCGCTCGCAAATCTCCTTTATGAAGGCCCGCCCGACGGCATCTTTGGAATCGTAGGCATTACCGGTGAGCTGGGGATGGATCACAAAATTGCCGCTGCTGTCGATGACGTAGCAGTAACCCGTTTTGCCGAGCCGGATCGAGACGATGTTCTCACGAAAATCATCCACGTTGACCAGAGACGTGAATTCCTCCCGGTAGGAGGAAACAGAAATGATCCAATCCCAGGGAGCGAAGTAAACCATGTAGAGAGCCTTGGGGCGCTCCCGTATCTCACCCGGATTCTTCCATTCGTATTCCAGATAGCCATTCTTGCGCTTCATTTGCTCGCGGATGAAATCGTAGTGTGATAGATCCACACCGCGCAAAGGCTCCTTGGGATGCACCTGGAGCACGCCCGGGCTGTTGATGCAGTAGATATAGCCGGTTTGCCCGATCGTCTGGCTGAGAAGTACGTCCGTTGCCATGCGCTTGGCGTCTTCTTCCGACAGTTCCCCCTTCGCGTATTGCTGATGGAATCGGACTACAATCTCCCGGTTCTTCTCGGCCACCGCGCGTAAGTGATTCTTTATCGAAACAGTGGCGGTGGTTCTGACCATATTGACCAGAGTAGCCGTCGAATTCCTCAATTCGCTCTCGATACCGGTTTCAATGGTCTGCTTCACAAAGGCATAGATGGTCATGCTGCCCAGGATGATGGCCACGGTAAAAATGGTGGTGTAGACCGCCAGAAGCTTGTAGCGAATGGGAAGATCATAGAAGAAGCTCTTTATCACTTTTCCTGCTCTGTTCATACGTACTCCATGCACCGTTCCCCCTTCTTCAATTTTCTCATATACTGAAGCCAATGACCAAAATATCATCCCGTTGTGCTTCCTTGCCTCTATACTCTTCCAATGCTTTCATGAGGAGCGCCTCCTGATGAGGGAGCGCCTCCCGACAGTGCTCGGCCAGGAAGCTCCGGAAGCGTCGTTTGCCGAATGGAAATCCAAGGGGATCTCCGACCTGATCGATCAGCCCGTCCGTGCTCATGTAGAAAGACATCGAGGTATCCAAAGGAATGCCGTGGTTGGTGTAGATGTAGCCCACATCCGAGGCTTTGTAGCCGATACTCTGCCGGTCTCCTCTGACCTCTTGGATTTCCCCTTCCTTGTTGTAGAAGAGGGATATTCTGGCTCCGGCGTAGGTAAGCATACGACCGGCGAGGTCGACATGACACAGTCCCATATCCATCCCATCATCCGAGTGTGACCCCGAGGAGTGCTGATGAAGGGCTCTTTGGACGTGCACGTTGAGCTTTCGAAGGATCAGGGCCGGATCGCCGCTCCCCACCTCGTGTACGACCCGGTCCAGAGTTGCCGCGGCAACCATGGTCATGAGGGCGCCGGGTACTCCGTGTCCCGTGCAGTCGATGACCGCGAGCAGGAAGCTCCCGTCCTGGTGGGCGTCGAACCAAAAGAGGTCACCCCCGATAATGTCCTTGGGCTTCCAGGTGATGAAGCATTCACCGACATGCTTCGAAATATCCTCTTTCTTGGGAAGAATGGCACTTTGGATAGTCAGAGCATAGTCGATACTATCCATGATCCTAGTGTTGGCCTCCTCGAGCTCCTGGCGGGCCCGCTCGGTGGCATCCCTGGCCTTGACCAGTTCCCGCTCGGCGATGTTTCTTTCGAGAAGATTGATATATCCCATGGAATGGTGGCGGATACGCGCGATTACTTCCAGCCGGTCCGGTAGCTTGACCATGTAGTCGCTGGCGCCCAGGGCGAAGGCTTCCACCTTGGTTTCCGCGTCTTCCTTGCCGGACAGAACGATCACCGGAATGTCGCGCGTGACCTCGTAGGCACGAAGCCAGCGCACCAGGGTCAGGCCGCTGATGCCGGGCATGACGAGGTCCTGAAGGATAACAGTGGGAGAGATTCGGGCCGCCATTTTCAGGGCCTGAGTCGGATCCTGACAGTAATGAAAATCGATATCCGGCTCTTCGGCCAGCATTCGGCGCATGACTTCGCCGACAACGGCCTGATCATCGACCATCAGAACGGTGATCCGACGATGGCTCAAGCTGACGTTGGACATCGAGCACTCTCTTTTGTCCGCAAGTTTCGGGCGGTCGATGAGGTTTGAAGTGACTACGCCCCGGTGATAGGGATGACGAAGCTGAAGGTAGATCCTTTTTCGGGATTGTTGAAAACTTCCAGTGTCCCACCATGGGCTTCGACTATCTTCTTGACAATGGCCAGTCCAAGGCCTGTGCTCTTTTCACCGGCCGTGGGCCTTGCGCTCAATTTCTGAAATTCTCCGAAAAGCTTCGCGTGGTCTTTCTGGGAAATACCGGGCCCTGCATCGCGAATGCTTATCCTCGCTCCACCCTCGACGACATCCAGCGAGACGGATATGTCCGAGCCGGGAGGGGAATACTTGATGGCGTTGCTCATGAGATTATCCAAGACCTGGCCCAGACGTTTATAATCAAAGCGCCCCTTGAGCTCTTTTTCGATAGAGGCATGAATGGTAATGCCTTTTTTTCCGGCTACCACCTCATTCATGATGAGCTTTTGTTTCAACATTTCGTTGAATGAGGCGGGCTCCGGGCGAAGGGTGAGATTTCCGCTCTCGATGACCGAAACATCCAGCAAGTCGTTAACCAGATCCAGCATGCCTTCCGAGGCGGAGTATATCGTCTCTAGATACAGGCGTTGTGTTTCATCCAAAGGATCGGAGTCATCGCTCAGGAGCAATTCACTGAAACCGAGGATGGACACCAGGGGATTTCTCAAATCGTGAGCAGCCATGCCCAGGAACTTATTCTTCGTCTGATTCAACTGCTCCAGATGCCTGGCCATCCTTTCCAGCTCATCCCTTTGAAGCTTGAGCTCGAGGTGGGCTCGCACCCTGGCCCGGACTATGGATAACTGAAAAGGCTTTACGATATAATCGACCGCTCCCAGCTCGAGCCCATGGGCCTCGTCCTCGACGTTTCCCCGGGCCGTGGCGAAGATCACCGGTATGTCCCTGGTGTGAGGATCGCTCTTGAGCCTGCGGCACACCTCGTAGCCATCCATCCCCGGCATCATGACATCCAGGAGAATCAGATCGGGAGGATCTTCGGAAAAGGCAATCTTCAAGGCTTTCTCCCCGCTGGTCGCCAGCAGGATAACACAATCCGCTTTCAAGGTATCCACGAGTATCCTGATGTTGCTGGGCTCATCATCGACAATGAGAATTCTTCCTTTGCCGGAAGGAGATCTCATGGTCTCGAGCTTCTCGGGAAAACCCGAAACAGAGTCTGCAAACATCATCCCTGTCTCCCTTAAATATACTTTGAACGGGCGCCGGCTGAGCTTTCTTCACCGCGGAGACGCAGAGGACGCCGAGGAAGCGCAGAGAAAAGCTCTTGGAAATCTCAAAGCTCCTCTGCGCTTCCTCGGCGTCCTCTGCGTCTCCGCGGTAAACACACGAGCTCCGCGTGAGGCATGTTCCGTCATAATGTCGGTAGCCCTTAACTACAAGCTGTCATGTAACAAAGTGCGATCAATCCGCAAAGGTAATTCTATCGATCTCCTCGACGGTCGTCAGACCTCGAAGCACCTTCTTCAGCCCATCGTGGCGCATGGATCGAAACCCATGCTTGTAAGCACACTCATGGATCTCGGCAGTGGAGCCTCTCTTGCTGATGAGCTTGCGTATCTCGTCATCCACGACAAGAATTTCATGAATGGCTATGCGTCCCGAGTAGCCGGTGTGGTTGCATTCGGGGCATCCCTTTCCCCGGTAGCAGAACACGTCCCCTTTCTCATCCCACTTAAAGAGCCTGTGAGCCTCCTCCGGCGCCAGCTTGAATTTTTCCTTGCAGCTCGGGCAGATCTTTCGGACCAGCCGTTGGGCCATGGCGCCGAGCATGGAAGGAGCGACAATGGAAGGCTCGACTCCTATCTCCACGAGCCTCGCCACCGCCTGGGGGGAATCGTTGGTGTGCAGCGTCGCCAGCACGAGATGTCCCGTCAAAGCGGCCTGAGAGGCTATTCTGGCCGTCTCCTGGTCCCGGATCTCTCCCACGAGAATGATATCCGGATCCTGTCTCAACATGGCTCTGAGCGCCCTTGCAAAACTCAGCTCGACGGAGGGCATTACCTGTACCTGGTTGACTCGGGGCAGCCTGTATTCCACGGGATCTTCGATGGTCATGATGTTTACCCCGGGCTGATTCAGGTGTTTCAACACGGAAAAAAGCGTTGTGCTCTTGCCGGAGCCGGTGGGACCGGATACCAGAAAAATGCCGTTCGGGTGTTTGATGATGCTCATCAATCTATCGTAAACAGCCCTGGAAAAATCCATTTCGCCGAGATCCGGTGCTTCTACGGCAACGCTCTGTCCCAGAATACGAAGAACTATCTTCTCCCCCCAAATGGTGGGGATACTTGAAAAGCGGATATCCACGGACCTTGCCCCAAGAGGGAATTTGATGGCTCCGTCCTGAGGGATACGCTTTTCGACGATATCCAGAGTGGCCAGTATCTTGAGGCGTGAAGCGAGGAAAGGTAGGATCGACACGTCGAGGGTCAGCCGGTCCTGGAGTATCCCGTCAATACGATAGCGGACAAAGATCGAATCCTCGTACGGATCGATGTGGATATCACTTGCTCTCTCCTTGAGCGCCAGCAGTATGAGGTCACGGGTGAGCTCGATCACCGCCTGGTTGCCGGCGATCCTCTCCAGTGCTTCACGGGTGACTTTCTCGCCGGGTAACATGGAAAGATCGGTCAGAATCCTGCCGGACAGTCCCTTGATAGCAAGGCTGGACTGATACATGATGTCGATGGATGAGTCGATGTCGTCCGGAAGGGCAAACAGGGAGCTGATCGGCTTCCCCATTATGTTTCCCACCGTCTGGATCAGAGTCTGGTCCGCCGGGCTGCTGGAGGCGGTAGTCACTACGTCTCCAAACTGATAAACGGGAATCACCCTGTTTTTCCGGGCAAACTCCATGGGAAGCATTTCAACGACGTTCAGGTTGAACAAGCTCTTTCCCAGGTCGATATAGGTATAGCCGATTGAATCACCCCAGAGCCTTCCCAGAATTGCCCTATCCTTCGGGCGGATGTGAACCAGATTCATCAAAAGGGCGAAGGTATCGTCCTCATGCTGGTCCAGGAGAGCTTGCAGCTCCTGGTCTTCCAAGAGGCCCTTCTTGAGAAGAAGTGCCAAAAACTTCTCATTCCTCGCCATAAACAGCCCCTCCGGTCTGAATGACAATTCAGATGCGTCAGCCTGAATGTCTACTGTTCAAAGGACATCGAAGAAATGGGTCTTCTGGGAGCGACTTTTGCCAGAAGCTCAGGATTCTCGAAATGCTCGGCGGCATCCTCGACGGCCACTTTCCCTTCGACAACAAGGCGCGCGAGGCTCACATCCAGGGAGCTGAAGTCCTCGGCGTCTCCTCCGATCTGGGTCCTTATCTGGTGCACCTTGCTTTCACGGATCAAGTTTTTTATCCTGGGGCTGCTGACGAGCTTTTCGTAAGCCACGGCGGCACGTCCCCCGCCCCTTTTCGGCAGCAGTCTCTGTGAGAACAACAGTAGCATCGCATCCGCGATCTGCAGCCTGGCAGTTGCCTGCAGATGACTGGGAAAGCGGTTGATAATGCCTTCGATGGCGGTGGTGGTGTAGGAAGAATGCATGGTGCTGAGCACCAGGTGTCCGGTGGATGCGGCCGTGAGGGCGATTTCGAAGGTTTCATGGTCACGCATCTCTCCGATGACTATCACGTCGGGCGCCTGGCGGAATATGCGCCGCAGTCCCTCCGAGAAAGAGTCCGTATCCGTTCCGACCGTGCGCTGGTTTATATTGCAGCCCATCGGCCGGTGCACGTATTCGATAGGGTCTTCCAGGGTGATGATGTTCTTTCGCTTCTTCTTGTTGATCACGTCGAGCATGGCGGCAAGGGTGGTGGTTTTTCCCTGCCCGGTGGGAGAGGCGACCAGGATGAGTCCGTGCTTCTTGAGGGCAAAGTCACCGAGCCATGGGGGGAGCCCCAATTCCTCGAAGGAAGGAATTTCCTCGCTGATACAGCGGAGGGAAAGAGAGATCGTATCCTTCTGTCTGTAGGCATTGATCCTGAATCTTCCTATGCCTTCATAATTGACGGCAAAATCGAGCTCCTTTTTTCTCAGGAACTCCTCCCACTGTCTCTCCGTCATCAGGAATTTGGCGTAGGTCACACATTGATCGGCAGAGATCGGTGGAACGTCGAAGCGAACGATATCACCATATTTCTTGGCCGAGGGGGGGATATCGGCACTGATCAGAAGATCCGAGGCTCCCATGGACATGATTTCTTCCATGAGCGCCAGAATCCCCTCCTTCCCTTTTATGGCCCTGCTCATCTCCAAGCCGGAGAACACTCCCCCTCCCTTTTGCTCCACGTACTTCATAGCCTGCTGCATCTGATGGGAGGGCACGATAATGGGACTCGCTCTCTTGCCCGTAGTGAATTCGATGGCGCGGATGGCTGCCTGGTCGTTGGGATTCTCCATGCCTATCGTGATGGACTGGGCGTCCGACTTGATAGGCAGGACCCGGTGTTTGAGTATGGTTACGGAAGGCAGCAGGTTCATGACGTCTTCGCTGATATCGAGATCGACGAGGCTCGTGCTCTCGATACCCTGCTGAGCGGCCAGGAACTGAAGAAGCTGCTCGTCCGAAATGTGACCCAGTTCGACGAGAATGGAGCCGAGCTTCCCGCCCTTCTTCGACTGGATGGCCAGAGCTTCCTTAAGCTGGCTCCTCGAAATGAGCTCACCCTGCACCAGGGCTTCTCCGAGGGGAAGCTTGGAAGAGTCCGTCGGGCGGGCCTGGGCCTTCTTTTTGACCATCTTGTTGATTTCTGCCTGGGAAAGCTTGCGCTTCTTGGAAGCACCGACATTCTCGTCATCCGGCAACTGTTCCATCATTTCCAGGAGATCATATTCTTCCTGCATTCCGGAAATCCTTTCGTGTTGATTGCCCTTCCCATGGCTATCGACCTAAGCCGTCCGTCGGAATCCGAGCACGGAGAGAGCTGCGGCGTAAAGATAAGACTACGAAATACGCGAAGAATAAGAAAAGCGAAGAGAATGGCCTTTCCTCCATATTCCGGCCACAGCCCCCCCTGATCCTTTCGTCTCTTTTCGTGTATCTCGTGTTCTTCGTGGTTTTATCTAGCACAGAAGCTTTGCCTTGTCTGGCCCCTCCGACAGGCTGCAGATGGGTGCTTTTCCCCACTCCGTTACTTATGGTGCTCAACCCAGGTATCTCTGATGACTGCAAGCATTTCCTTCAGGGGCGTATCTTTTCTGATGTAATGAGCCGCCCCGGCGGCGAGCAGGCTTTCGATGCTCTCCATGTCGGCTACTGAAGAAAGGACTATTATGAAAGCCTGCGGAAACTCTCTTCTGATTTCCTGCACGACTTCTTCCCCTGACTTCAAGGGCATGTTTATGTCGAGCAGAAGCATGTCCGGTTTAAACTGTCTGAAAAGATCAACAGCTTCCTGTCCGTCTTTCGCTTCACCGACGACTTCGCAATTCATCTTGCCCAGAGCGGCCTTCATAAGAAGTCTGATGTGATTCTCATCATCGGCCACCACTATTCTCGGCTTCCTGAGACCGGCCATTTTCCATCTCCCATGCTCTCAGAGCATAACCCGTTTCAGTAGTATTCTCAGTTCTCATGGATTTTATGGTTCATTGTGTAAACGAGCACATACTACTAGAAGAAGTGCGGCACGTAAAGCGGGACTTTGTCGATTCCGGAGTTATTTTCATAAGCTCAGTCATGAAGTATCGCCCTCAATACCTGAGGAAAATCCGTGAAAATGCCGCTCGCCCGCGCTTTGATGAGAGCCCGCATGGTCTTTTCATCATTTGCCACCCACACGAAAACCTCCAGGCCGCGATCACGCAAAGATGCGATATCGCCCGGGCGAATGGTGCCGACTCGGGGGTGATAGGCCTCGGCACCCAGCCGCTCCAGGAGCGAGGTGGGATCGGACTGCATTGTATCCACCAGGGCACCCGCGGGGATATGGGAATTGGCGGCTTTTGCCCGCCGAAGATAACCGTGATTGAAAGACGACAAAAGGACACTTCCTGCCATTTTCAATTCTTCGACGAGAGCGACTACCCTTTCCACCACCATTGAATGTCCCGCTCCAGGCGTCCCTTCGAGGTCCTTGATTTCCACATTGACCAGCCGATTGTGGCTTCGGGTGAAGTGCAGCGCCTCCCGCAGCGTCGGAACGGGCTGGCCGGCGTAGCTTTCGAGCTCCGATCCCGATACATCCCCGGAAGCAATGCTCTTGAAGGGATCGGTCTCGACGAACCAGGACCCGAAATCCAGACGACGCAATTCTTCGAGAGTGAAATCGCAAGCTCGCCAGGGATATCGCGAGGGAAAGATTTCCTTCACATTGGATGTTCGTTCGAGTGTCCTGTCATGGATGACGACGAGCTCGTCATCGGCCGTCATGGAGACATCCAGCTCCCACATATCGGCGCCGGCTTCAAAGGCCTTCCGGGCGGAAGCCAGGGTATTTTCAGGCGCAAGGGAGCGAGCCCCACGGTGGGCTATATTCAGGACACGGCCTCGGTAAATGGACGAAAACATGGCTATTATCCCAGCAACGCTATCATTTGCCCGAAAATGATCTCCATATCTCCCTTGTATTTCGGAGGCAGCATGTGAAGCCGCTTTTCAGGCAGGATGGACATTTCAGCCACGGCTGAAGCCAGTTTCGTTCCTTCGGCGTCGACGAGTGCTCCCTTTACGACACAGCTCTTTCCGGGGGTGTCAGCTTCGATCTCACCGATTGCAGTGAGGGGAACGTTCACCAGAACCGGACGCAGGTAACGGATTTCCATGCTTCGGGTCACAAAAAAAACTCGCTTGAAAGCGATGACCGCCCAGGCCATGGTTTCATCGAGAATTGTCGAAATAAGGCCTCCGTGGGCGATATTCTCCCAGCCTACGTGGAATTCACCGAGGGTCACATCGGAGCGGACAGTCTGCCCCAAACTGTAGAAGCTCATGTTGAGCCCCATAGGGTTGATGGTGCCGCAAGCAAAGCACCGATAGCCCTGAGGTTTGGGCAGCTCTATTCTTACGGGTTCTGTCTCCATTCGGGATGTACTCCATGCTCGAAATATTGCGGGTCACGCATGATTGCGTCTTGCACTCTGCTTTCGGCTTCGCTCCCTTTCAATCACGCTCGACTTATACCACCGATGACAGCCCGGCTCCATAGCGATGATGCATGCGCAATATTGCAGAGTGGAAGCCGATGCGTGGATCTTCGGCATGAAGAAATCGCTGCCCGGATGAGTTGAAGTTGACAGTCATGAAGAAAAACAGTAGTTTCAGCTTTGAAAATGGTGAAGCCCTTAAGACTGAAGATATGTTCCAAATACAACCGAGTAGGTGAGATATGATGATTTTTGGATACTTTTTCGATGCCTTGGCCGTTGTGCTGCACATGGTGCTGCAGCTCTACATGTACGTCATTATCGCACGCGCCATTCTCTCATGGGTGAATCCCGATCCCTATAACTCAATCGTTCGCCTTCTCAACAACGTAACGGAACCGGTGCTTTATGCCGTTCGCCGTCGATTGCCCATCTCCTTCGGCGGGATTGATCTTTCTCCCATGATCGTCATTTTGGCCATTATTTTTCTGGACAATTTTCTGGTCCGGTCACTGAAGTGGTTGGCTTTCAGCCTGGGGTAAATCATAGGGGAATCGAAGGCTATGGAACTGACGCCGGTCGATATTCAACACAAGCGCTTTCGTAGTCGTTGGAAGGGCTTTGACCCTCGGGAAGTGGAAATTTTCCTTCAGCAGGTGGACGAAGACATCCAGCGCCTGAGGCATGAAAACCTGGCGCTGAAAAAGGATGTGCAGGCACAGGAAAAAGAGCTCAAGGAGTACAAGGAGAGGGAAAAAACTATTCGGAATGTCCTGGTGAGCGCTCACAAGACCGTTGAACAGATGAAGGCGAACGCGGAAAAAGAAGCCAAGCTTATCATATCGGACGCCGAGCTCCGAGCCGAAAAGACCCTGCAAGGGGCTCATCAGCGGCTGGCACAGCTCCATGAAGACATTTCCGAGCTAAAACGCCAGCGCATTCAATTGGAAACCAAGCTCCGATCCACCATCGAAACCTATCAGCAGCTTCTGGATATGGAGAAGGAAGACGAGAAAGAAAGCGATCTCGGAAACAAGGTGAAGCTGTTGAATCGATAACCCGGAATCCCGGTATCGGCAAGTTCAGCAAATTCGGCAAATTAAGGAAGATAAGATGACTATCGGTAAAGAATTGTTGGATATCCTTGCCTGCCCCAAGTGCAAGGGGTTCATTGTGTTGAACGAAGCGCGGGATGGCCTGATCTGCCAGCGCTGCAAGCTCGAGTATGAAATACGAGACGGCATTCCCATCATGCTGATCGATGAAGCGAAGCCCCTGGAAGGATAAGGCATTCAGCGCATGCACAACCACCTCGGGCTGTCTTCGGAAGAAAAAGGCCGCCTCCTCGAGGCTGTTTCACGCTTTGGCAATTTTCGAATCCTGGTTGTGGGCGATTTGATGCTGGATGTTTTCGTCTGGGGAGAAGTGCATCGCATTTCCCCTGAAGCTCCCGTGCCGGTAGTGGAAGTTCGCGAAGAGACGCATCTGCTCGGAGGTACGGCCAATGTTGTCCGCAATGTGGCTTCTCTGGGAGGCAAGGTAGTTGTTGCCGGAGCCATAGGGGATGACGATGCGGGCCGGGGCCTGCTCGAGCTGCTGAGGGGCGTGGGCGTCCCGACCGAGGGAGTGTTCCTTGACCGGAATCGCCCCACGACGGTGAAGACGCGTGTTATCGCCAGAAACCAGCAAGTTGTCCGTTTCGATCGTGAGCTCCGCGGGCCGGCGGGCAAAGACGTGGGGGATCTCATTTGCGGGTATCTCAGGGAAAACCTGCCGAGGATCGACGGCCTGATCGTTTCCGACTACGCCAAAGGGGTGATCACCCCGGAGTTTATGGAAACCGTGCGATCTCTCACGGCGGAGTCGCGTGTGCCCGTCATCGTCGATCCGAAGGTCCAGCATCTCGATCTGTATCGCCGGGTAACCATGATCACTCCCAACCATCATGAAGCATCGCGGATGGCGGGGATCGAGATCCGGGATGAGGCAAGCCTGGCCGAAGCCGGCAGGTTTCTCCTCGAACAGCTACAGTGCGGGACGGTCTTGATCACGAGAGGGAAAGAAGGTATGAGCCTTTTCCATCAGGATGGGCGGATGATGCACATCCCGACCGTGGCCCGCCGGGTTTTCGACGTCACGGGGGCAGGCGATACAGTCATTGCGACAATCACACTGGGGATCGTGGCAGGCCTTTCCATGCGGGAAGCCGCCCTCATGGCCAACCTTGCCGCGGGAATCGTGGTGGGTGAAGTCGGCACGGCCGCCGTTCCAGCGGAGCGGCTTTCCGCCGTCATCGAGCACGATTGCTAGTCGATGGAAACGAACATGCGGCGTTCAAGAGCCGGATCATGAGCCGTCAGCAAGAGCCCCGGCCCGCTAAGCTCATTATGGGGCTCCTCTTTTGTGATTTCGACATCCAACGGCGTGTACTGGCTGCGCTGAGCAGCCGGTTCGGTCCCTGGGATTTTCTCACCGAGCCCGTGCCTTTTACGTACACCGATTACTATGAGCGGGAAATGGGATCGGGAATTTATCGCCAGACGGGGAGCTTTCTCGAGCTGGTGCGCCCCGAGACCCTGGTCGATATCAAATTAGCCACCAATCAGATGGAAACCGAGCTTTCCCTGGAAGGCAGGCGGCAGGTGAACATCGATCCCGGCATCCTCAGCGAAGAGAGGGTTATACTTGCCACGGGAAAGAATTATACGCACCGGATACATTTGCGAGACGGAATCTACGCCGATTTGACTTTGATCTATCAGCACGGTGCCTATCAGATACTTCCCTGGACCTATCCCGATTACCAGGATTCCTGCTTGCTCCATTTTTTCGGCGCTCTTCGACGGAAGCTGATCTATCAGCGTGACGGGCAACTGCCCCGAAAGGGCGCATTTTAAGGAGGTTTTCTTTGATCTGCAGTATGACAGCCTTCGGGCGAATTCAAAAAGAAGGGGCAGGGTTCTCCGTCATGGTGGAGATCCGTACCCTGAACAGCCGCTTCCTGGATATCGTGGTGCGCTTGCCTAAGAAATATCTCGAATTTGAAGAGCTCCTTCGGAAGCAAATCGCTCAGTCCATGCGACGAGGCCGCATCGAGATCTTCGTGCAGATAGACCCCTTGGGCATCGAACAAAAAGCGCCGCAGCTCAATATGCCTCTGGCCCTCCACTATTGGGAGCAGCTTCAAAGCCTGCATCGCCAGTTGCCCGGTACTGACGCCCCGAAGCTCGAGCATCTTTTGAGGATACCATATGTTTTTGAAGCAATCGAAACCAGTTACGATCGCGAGGCCCTCGATGGCCTCCTCAGGGCGGCAACGGAAGAAGCCTTGCGTCAGATAGATCAGATGCGGTGCCGGGAGGGAAGCGCGCTCCGCGAAGACTGTCTCGTCCGTCTGAATGTTATTCAGGAAGAAATGGCAATCCTCGAGGCGCGCAAGGATCTCATCGTCGAAGAATTTCATAAGCGCCTTCGCGAAAGAGTGCAGGAATTGCTGGGCGATAAGGAAATCGATGCAAACCGGCTGCTTCAGGAAGTGGTGATTTTGGCGGAACGCTCCGATATAAATGAAGAAGTTGTAAGGCTCAAGAGCCATGTGGACCAAATGAGGACCCTATTGAGCGACTCGAAGCCGGTGGACGGCAGGAGGCTCGATTTCCTGACCCAGGAATTGCACCGCGAAGCCAACACCATCGGATGCAAAACGGCCGATATCGAAGCCATCCAGGCCGTGGTTAAAATCAAGGGTGAAATAGGCAAGTTGAAAGAACAGGTGCAAAACGTGGAATGAGGCCGGCAGAGGAGAAGTCTGGTACCAGGAAAGAGATACGGTCAACCCTTTATGACGTTTTATTCGAATCGACGCCAGAACGAGGTCATTCATGGAAATCAAGCTGCTTAACATCGGATTTGGAAACACTGTAATAGCCAACCGGGTCGTGGCTATCGTCTCCCCGGCTTCGGCGCCCATGAAAAGGTTGAAGGAGGATGCCAGGCAAGGGAACAAGCTCATTGACGCCACCATGGGGCGCCGTACGAGAGCCATCATTATCACGGACAGCGATCATGTGATTCTGTCGGGTGTCCAGGCCGAAACCATCGCCCAGAGGCTTGGCTCCGATAATCATGCCAAGGACTTGAACCTCAACCGCCTGGAAAAAGAATAACTTCATGCTCTCTCGGACTTCTCGTGGACAGCTCTTTGTGGTTTCCGCTCCCTCCGGCGTCGGCAAGACCACCATCATCCGTTCAGTACTTTCCACCAGCCCCGGACTGCGCTACTCGGTCTCGTGCACCACGCGCCGGCCCCGGCCCGGTGAGGTCGACGGTGCGGATTATCATTTCATCGGCCGTGACGAATTTCTGAGCGGCCTTCGCTCGGGGCGATTCCTCGAATGGGCGGAAGTTCATGGTGAGTATTACGGCACTGACGGGCTTCAGATAGAAAACTGGCTGGCTGCGGGAGACGATGTGCTTCTGGATATAGATGTCCAGGGGGCACGCCAGGTACGGTGCTCTCATCCGGCGGCGTACACCCTTTTCGTTCTTCCGCCTTCCATGGACATCCTGGAGGAACGCCTGAGGTCACGCGGGACCGAATCCCCCGAACAGATCGCCGGACGCCTGGCCGCCGCTCGAAACGAAATTCTTGAAGCCCCCTGGTACGACTTCATAATCTTGAACGATGACCTGGAAGAAGCCATCGCGGATTGCAACGCCGTTTTGCGTGCAGCCCGCTGCACACGCAACGCCCGCGCACCTCTCCTTCAAGGCTTTTTACATACCGGCATGACTTCCATAGGATGAATCGATGAAGGAACGCCCACAGCAGGTGCACGATCTCTGGATCTTCGGAGTCAATCCGGTCCGGGAAGCCCTCAGGACACGGAGCATGGTCATACGGGAAATGATCCATACCCGGACGGACCAGCGCATCCAGGAGCTGATCGACCTGGCAAGGCAAAGAAGAATTCCCCTGCGCCAGGAAGACCGGGACGCACTTTCCGCCCTGGTTGGTCATACTCACCATCAGGGCGTTGCACTCCACGCCGCGGATTATCCCTACACGCCCCTCGAATCACTCCTCGACCGACCCGCGGCAGAGCGGGAGCCCCTCCTGATCCTGGACTGCATTCAAGACCCTCAGAACCTGGGTGCGCTCATCAGAAGCGCCTGCTTTCTGGGGGCAAAAGGAATTGTCATTCCCGCGGACCGGTCCGCACGAGTCACCGGAACGGTGATCAAGGTGGCGGCGGGCGCCACGGCGTACCTTCCGGTCGCTCAGGTGACGAATCTGGCTCGTGCGCTGGAAGAGATGAAAGAGGCCGGTCTCTGGATAGCCGGGCTCGAAGTCGAAGGAAGCCGGTCCCTCTATGCCGCGGATCTTTCTATACCCCTCGGCCTGGTGGTGGGAAACGAAGAAAAAGGACTCCGCCCTCTCATCCGAAAGCACTGTGATTTGCTGGTGCGCATTCCCGGCCCCGGCCCGCTGCAATCCCTCAACGCGAGCGCCTCGGGCGCTATCGCTCTTGCGGAGATTCAGCGACAGCGCTTCACAATCGCAAAATCCTGAGAGGCTCTTTCAGAACCTGGGCCTTGCACCAAAAAGGGCGGTTCCGATTCGGACCAGCGTGGCGCCTTCCTCGATGGCTACTTCGAAATCGTTGCTCATGCCCATGGAAAGCTCGGTAAGCTCCTCGGGACGGGAGGCCCGGCCCCGGAGCTGCTCCAGCAGCTCCCGAAGCTTCCGGAAAAAGGGACGAGCCGGCTCGGGATCGTCGAAGAAGGGAGGAAGAGTCATCAAGCCTCGGACCATCAGTCCGTCAAATGCCGATACGGCTTGGAAAAGATCGAAGACACCCTCCGGTGAAACCCCGCTCTTGCTTTCTTCATCCCCCACGTTGACCTGGAGCAGGATGGGAATTCGCTTCTCCATCTTTTGGCCATACCGGTCCAGTTCGCGGGCAAGACTCTCCCGGTCCACCGTTTCGATCCATTCACAGCATTCCACGGCCGCCTTTGCTTTATTCGACTGGAGATGTCCGATGAAATGCCGGGAAACTTTCAGATCGGACAGGGAATCCACCTTCTTTCGAGCCTCCTGGATATAGTTTTCTCCCAGAATGGTGATTCCCGCCTGAACCCCTTCACGAATACGCTCTACCGGAACAGTCTTGGTAACGCCCACCAGTTGTACTTCGGCCGGATCACGATTTACACGGGCGCAGGCAGATTGAATTCGCTGCCTGATCGCGGTGAGATTTTCAGCAATTGAGCTCATATGGCAATAGCCCCCCAAATGTCCTGTCCTGAGTGTTTCACAACGTCCCCTCGGCCACCTTGCCCGTTGGGGCAATGATTCCCTGATGAAGCAGCATATCGAGAGTCTCACAGAGGGGTAAGCCCATTACGTTCGTATACGATCCATGAACAGCTTCCACAAGGAAAGCGCCCATTCCCTGGATGCCGTAGGAGCCGGCCTTGTCCATGGGGTCTCCCGTGTCGGCGTAGGCCAGAATCTCCCCCTCCGCAAGGCGCTTGAAATGTACCTGCGTATGTATTGTCAATGCTTCCATGAAGAAGGGATCATGGCGGGTGAGACAAGTACCGGTGATCACCTCATGCGCCCGGCCGCTAAGCCGGCGCAGCATGGATAGCGCTTCGGCGCGGTTTTGAGGCTTTTCGAAGATAGTTCCTTCGAGGACGACGATCGTATCCGCACCCAGGACCCATGCGCCGGGTCGGGTGAGGGAGACCGCCGTGGCCTTTTCCACGGCCCAGCGCATGGCCAGATCCTTTGGAAACAACCGAGCTGCCCTTAGTGTATCAGAGGACAACCGGGCCCCATCCGTGTTCTCGACGTCACTTGGAACGACATCGAAAGTCAGCCCCACCTGCTCGAGCAAATCACGGCGGCGAGGCGATTCAGATGCAAGGATCAGCGGCTGCAGGGTCTTGTAAATCGCCTTTGCCCGAGGCGTCATCATCATGATTGGCTGCGCCTCTCCCCTTCCCTTGCGTCGATTCCGAATATGCGATGTGCATTCCCGGTGGTCTGCCGGGCAATTTCTTCAAGCGGTATCTGCCGCAATTCGGCGACTTTTCGGGCGGTGTAGAAGACGAAAGACGGCTCGTTTACTTTTCCGCGGTAGGGAACGGGAGCCAGGTAAGGGGAATCCGTTTCGACAAGGAGCCGGTCCGAGGGAGCACGCCGGACCACTTCCTGCTGAATTTCAGCCTTGGAAAAAGTGACCGTACCGGGAATCGAAAGATAGAACCCCAAATTCAAACACCGTACGGCGATTTCCCAGTCACCGGAAAAACAGTGGAGCACCCCACCCTTCAGAGCGGATGCATACTCCGTAACGATTTCGAGAAAATCCGCATGGGCTTCCCGAACGTGAAAAACAGCCGGCAATCCCACTTCACAAGCCAGCGCCAGTTGTCGACGCAGGCATTCCCTCTGAACGGCCCTTGGCTGGCGGTCCCGATAATAATCCAGGCCGATTTCTCCGATGGCCAGAACACGATCGTGGCGGGAAAGCGTGCGAAAGACATCCAGAGCTTCCGGTGTCAACTGGTTGGCATCATGAGGATGGATTCCAATGGCGGCATACACTCCGGGAAAAGTTTCAGCCAGTGTCACGGCTTGCCGGCTGCTGGCAAGGTCGATGCCTATTGTGATGATCTCATGAACACCCATTTGAGCCGCGCGATCCAAAATAGCGGGAACATCATGGGCCAGTTCCGGGAGATCCAGATGTGCGTGCGTGTCAATCAGCATTTCAACTTCTCTCAGCCTCCTTTTACTTTGAATCCGACAACATTTACTCTTTCAAAGACTAAAGCAATACTACGGAAAGGTCAAACATCACCTTCCGGCTTTTTGCCTTGCCCCGCCTCCCCTCTGCAACTATAATGCGCCCGACGATGATTACCGCGCGGAAAGTCCGGGGGAACGGGAAGCACGGTTCGAAAAACAATGAAAAAACGCAGCTCTTTACAGCTCGAGCCAGGGCCGGTACATCAGGCTTCCTGACGATGGAAACAGGTAGATCCTGATGGCTTGCGGCACCAGCAATATGGAGACCATATGATACGAGTGCTCATGAAGAAAACTTGTCTTGCCTTTGCACCCGCCATGCTTTTAGTTCTGATCGTGCTTTCCCAAACAAGCTGGGCTGTCAAGGCCTACATAACGGACCGGCATGACGTTGCCCTGCGGTCTGGTCCCGCAACACAAAACAAGATCATCACAACCATGGCATCGGGGGCCGCCGTCGAAATAGTGAAAATACGCGGCGAATGGAGCCGCATCCGCTACACGGAGCCTTCCGGAGGGGTGAAGGAAGGTTGGGTTCAGACGAAGATTTTGGGTAGCCATCCTTCGGAAGGCTCCCAGATCAAACAACTGGAAGATGAGAATGACGCCCTCAGAGAGAGAGCGACTGCCCTCGAAAAGGAAAAGAACGAAGCCTCACAGCGGGAGCAGGATGCCGTGGAAAAGCTTCGCAAATTGGAAGCCGGCTATGAAGCTCTGAAAAGCGGGTCAGCCAATTATTTGAAGCTCAAAGATCAAAACGATTCCGTCAACGCCACCTTGATGTCAGCCCAGGAAGATGTTCAAAGGCTGATTCGGGAAAACGAAAATCTCAAGCTCTCTCAAAATATCAAATGGTTCATCATAGGTGCGGCGGTGCTTGTTGTCGGATGGCTCATTGGCTTGGTAACCGGCCGTTACCAGCGCAGGCGTCGATCCGTTTACAACTCCGGTCCACTCCGGTAAGCATGCAAGCCACACGTCCGCTAATCTCGAAAGTTAGTCAAACCAAGGCTTGTGTTGACAGCAGCCGGCCCCTGTGTTATGGACGGTTGCGATATTGTCATGTCCCCGTAGCTCAGGCGGATAGAGCACGAGATTCCTAATCTCGGTGCCGCGTGTTCGAGTCACGCCGGGGGCACCAGAAAATCAAGGGATTAGCTGAACACAGCTAATCCTTTTTTTTATCTCTGAGGGACTTTTCCCTGACCTGCTCATAGATCTGCATTGCCTGTCGACCGGAGTAATAAAGGGAACGTACTTGACGGTCCCCCGAGGTGTAGAGTATATTTCGCCCCGGTCGGCAGTTCACCAAGGCGTCGCCGCCCCTCAGGGGGTGCTAAACCTGCCTCCATACCCATTCGACTGACACCTTATCCCGTGCCGAGTCGGAAGACGGCGACCACCGACACTATCCATCCGGATCGGCGCGTATCACGAGGATAAGCTATGTCCAGAGACTTCTTGCCCTTCCATTCGGATGACATTTCCGCCTTGGCACGCTCGCTCAAAGGCCAGCTCGCCGCTTGCGAGCATCAGCCCAGCCATGTCGAATTGTTGAACATGCTGGCGCGGTCCAACGGCTACCGCAACTTTCAGCATTTTCGTGCCCAGCTTGCCGCCCGCGACCTACTGGACAGCCAGCAGCCCATCCCGGAGCCCGAGCCCGTCGACTTCGTTCGAATACGCCGCTTGCTGCGGGTTTTCGACCAGGACGGACGGTTGATACGCTGGCCTTCCAAGCGCAGCCAGCAGGAGCTCTGCCTGTGGGTCCTTTGGTCGAAATTGCCGGCCCGACAGGTTTTCACAGAAGCGGAGATCAAACAGCACCTAAATGCCGGCCATCTGTTCGGTGATCATGCCCTCTTGAGGCGATGGCTCTGTGATTACGGAATGATGAGTAGGACCAGGGACGGACGTGAATACCGACGGGTCGAACGACGCCCGCCTCCCGAGGCGCTCGCATTGATCGGCCATCTTCGATCAGCTCAGCCCAGATGAGATCGGAGACGTGCGCTTTCCGGCGATGTCTCCGCCAGTATCGGTGGAATGGCATGACCGGAGACCATAAGAGGCAGAGAGAATCCCGGTAAAAGGACTTGCGGACCTGTCGCGAAGGCAATGAGCCCGACAGGTCCGCAGTGCTCCAACGGCGCGTTCCTATAAATAGCCTAGCCCCTATTTGGTGGGGACTCCGGTCAAGACGGTAGGCGGGGTCTCTTCCGAAGGATCTTGCACGTATTTCTGGCCGATTGCATTCCTCAGAAGCTTTTGAAAAAGGCCAAAGTCAACATCCAGATCGGTGGCCGATTTACTGCCGCCCGGAATCAGAAGCTGCATTGTTGCAGGTGGATTCTTTATCGTCAGAGGCGTCAGATTACGGAGCTGGTCGAAAGTCTGTGCGGTGTAAAACACGCGGACAAGATACCCTTTCGTTCTTTTCGACTGTCGCAGTTCGAAAACGAGCGCTCCACCAGGGGCACAAAAATCCGGTTGATATCCCGGCAACTGCCAATGCACTTTGAGAAGTCCCGCCAATCCGGCCACGTACCCATCAGAGCTGATAACCACAACCATCCGCGATCCGGCGTCGCCAAATGCTCCGGGAACATAATCGCTAATTACGGCTTGCTCCATGGTGCGAAGTACGTGCGAGGCGGCGTTGGAGCTCTGCACCTTGTTGAGGTAGGGCGAAAGCATTTCAATATTGAACTGAAGGCTTGTAAGCCGGGTCTGTTGGGAGAGTTGATCCAACGTGAGTCGGCCCCAAGCCACCTGCTCCAGCGGGAAGCCATCGGCGTATTGCATGACGAATGGGTCAATGGCATTGATGACTGACCCCAGCCCGCCGTAATTGACAACGCCTCCCGTAAACAATGGGGGCGTGGTATTGGCAGTGAGGGTAATCGCTTGAGCGGTCGGGTCGACTAAGCCTGGCGGCGTGGGGGGCGGTGGCTGCGTTCCTAATGGATAGTCGAAGAGCACGCTGCGAATGAGAGAATACTCGCCGCTGTAAGCGGATGCCAAAGCTGCTCCACTATTGAAAAGCGCCTGAGCTTCGGTGGCAGCGCGAACGGGGTCGACCTCCACCACCTTTGCGAGTATGGGATCGAAAACAGGGTCAGGCTGGCCAAGAGGATAGGAGTGTACGGACATCTTTGAGCCCGGGATCAACCCGGCCTGAAAGGCGGCAGCCGTGATGTTGGAGCGCTGGATGGAATTGGCGCGGAAATACGAGCGATTTGTATCTTTTTGTGTGTCGCCCGTCAGAAGTCCCTCCTGGAGCAGATACTTGCGGTAATAGGAGCCAAGCAGAATTTCCGCACGCCTCCCATTCGGGGTCAAATAGCCTTTCGGGACGTTGAAGGAGGGATAAGAATCGACTGCCATCTGGGACAATATCGATGGATCCGTTACGGATGAGCGTATGCTGTGGCGGCCAAAGATAATGATCTGTTTGAGAGTTGTGCCATCATTTACATTTGTGATCGTCTGCGCCAGAACCTGAACCCGGACGGGGACAGTGAGCGTAAGCACAAGGCCGAGCAGGATAACCATACGTTTGAACAAACTCATGTCGCTTCTCCTGAATCTATGGGTAATAGACAAAAAATGAATTTTCCGCTCCAATGCTATAGTTTGAACGGTCATAATGTGCGCTCTTGTGTTCACCGCGGAGACGCCGAGGGCGCAGAGAGGACGCGGAGAATTTTTGAAATTCTTATGAAGCTCCTCTGCGTTTTCTCTGCGCTCTCGGCGTCTCTGCGGTGAAAATCTCACATTGTGCCCGTTTGAAGCATAGTCTATTCCTCACCCTATGAGGATGCGTACAACCTGGCGAGTTTTTGCTCAGCGCTCAGGGCGGCGGCCTGAGGTGTTTTCCTGCCTGTGCAGGCATCGGCGAACATGTCAACTATGACGTATTCGGCCATGGCCGCAGCGGAGGCAGGACCGAGGGGGCCCGAGTAGCCGTTCCAAAGCGTTCTTTCCAGGCAATCGCGGAAAATAGTGATACGCGAATCGTCTTCCCATACCTGAAGCCGGGAGTAGTCTCGAAGCGTCGGGCTGTAGTAGCCGGTGGTGCCGCTAACCCATTTACTGTACTGCGGAGCTTCCAGCATGAATTGCAGAAAGTGCTTCGCCGCGTTGGGCGTGGTGGTGTGTTTGAAAATGAAGGCCATGCTCATAAGTGACAGCTCCGTCGGACGGCCGACCGGGCCCACGGAAAAGACCGCGGTATCGAGGTCCTTATCGAGGTCGGGATAGTTGGACCTGGCAGCGCAAAGAATACTCATGGCATTGGCGGTTATGGAGATCTCACCCGCGAGGAAAGCCTGATTATTGTGCGGGTCTTCCCATTTCTCGACTCCGGCGATCATGGTATCGGCCAGCTCGCGAGCCGTCTCCAGTGCCTGTATCGTTTCACGGCCGTTGATAACGATAGTCCTTCCGTCCGTTTCGACGGCCTTGGCGCCGAAGGCCCACAGCCACCAGTGGGTCCAACAGTCGGCATCCCCCACGGCATGGCCCAGGGTGAATCCCGTTGGATGCCCTTTTGCCTTGAGGCTCTTACAACATTTGAGAAACCCCCCGATGTCGGTGGGAATCTTCTCGAACCCCGCTTCGTTCAGCCAGCTCTTGCGGTAATTGATGCAGTGGCCCACACCGCTGACGGGAAGAGCGATCCAGCGCCGGGTAAGGGGCTCGCAGCCGTAGACTTCGCAGACGGGATACCATCCACCGTATTTCTTGCCCAAATACTCGGCCACACTGGTTACGTCGAGCAGCTTACGCGGGTAGAGCTGGGGATCATCGAAAAAGCCGATTACTATATCATGTCCGGCGCCAAGGACCGATTCCATGGCGGCCTTGGAACGGATGTCGGTCCATGGTACAAAATCGGTTATGACCTTGCCGCCGGTTTCCGCTTCCCATGCTTTCGTGTTGGCTATCCAGATTTCCTCATCACCTTTGACAAAGCCAAGATGACGAAGAATCCTGATGACAGGAGCCGGCTCCAAAGCAAGCCCTGAGGAGACCGTGTCTTCCGCCAGGGCCGGACCCGGCCGGGAAAAAAAGTCCAGGCCCAATCCAACCGATCCGGTACCGGCCAGTACTGCCGTCGAAGCCTTCAAAAACTCTCTACGGGTGAGCAAGCCCTTGCTTTTCATGTATTGACTCTCCTTCTGCCCTTCCCACGCTGCTTGTATTAACCATAGAGCCGTGAAAGTACCTTTTCCGCATTGAGTGCGGCCGATCTTGGCGTCTTCCTGCCAAGGCATGCATCCGCGAACATATCCACGATGACGTAGTCACTCAGAGCCGCGGCGGAAGCTCGGCCAAGAGGTCCGGAATAGCCGTTGGACAGCATCCGGGATACCACATCTCTGTAGGGTGTCATCCTCGGGTCCGTATCCGGGCCGGAAAGATCATGATAACCCTTGAGGCTCTGAGTGATATAGCTCCATGAGCCATTGATCCATTTTCCATACTGTTGCGACTCGAACATGAACATAAGGAAATGCCTGGCCGCATTGGGCACGGTGGAATGCTTGAAGATGAACGCGGGATATATGCCGTGGAGCTCAGCCGGTCTGCCGGCCGGTCCGATGGGAAAGTTCATGATCGCCAGGTCTGCGTCAAGATCCGGATGGGAATGCCTGGTGGCATACAAAAGACTCGAGCCGTTATTTGTCACCGAAATCAGCCCGGACAGAAAAGCCTTGTTATTGTCGGAGTCCATCCAGCTTTCGGCGCCGGAGATCATGGTGTCGAACAATTCCCTTGCCCTGTCCAGGGCATCGATGGTCTCTTTACCGTTGATGGCAATGGTTTTGCCGTCTGCTTCAACGGCCTTGCCGCCATGGGACCAGAGCCACCAGTGAGTCCAGGTATTGGCGTCACCCAGAGCGTGGCCGAGGGCAAAGCCAGTCGGATGTCCTTTGGCTTTGAGGGCTTTGCAGCACTGGAGGAAGCCTTCGATCGTGCCGGGCATCGTCTCGAAGCCGGCCTCGAGCACCCAGCTCTTGCGGTAGTTGATACAAGCGCCGTTACAGGCCATGGGAAGAGCGAGCCATCTTCCGGTAACGCGGTCACGACCGTAGGTTTCGCAGATGGGGTACCATCCGCCGTACCTGGTGCCGAGGTAGTCGGCCAAATCAGTGAGATCCAGGAGCTTATCGGGGTAGAGATGCGGGTCATCGTACCAGCCCATGATCATGTCGTGGCCGGTGCCGATGACCGCCGCCATGGCGGCCTTTGGTCTCATGTCCTCCCACGGAGCGAAGTCGGTTATGATACGCCCTCCTGTCAGCTCCTCCCAACGCCTGGTGTTTTCCAGCCAGATATCCACTTCATTTTGGACAAAGGCCTGCCCGCGCAGGACTTTGACGACCGGATTGTTTTCCAGGGAAATTGCAGGTGAGCGAATCTCCGAGGCCGAAGAGATAGGATCTCCCACAAAAAGTGAGCCCGACTCGATTCCCGGGGCAAATGCTCCGCTCAGTCCCACAGCGGTCAGCTTCAAGAAATCCCGACGGGAAAAACCTCCCGGCAAATACCCGCCCATGGCAATCCTTTCTTTAGTTGTTTTGGCTATTTGACAAATCAACCCCAACCGGTTTGCAACTGCATTCCCAGTCGGACCTCGACTTTTCAAAACAGGCATGGTTAAAAAGAAGGGTAACTGTCAGCTTGAATAGGAGATTTCTGAACCATGCCGAAGCTCCCGGACCATGCCTCAAGAACGTACGTCACCATGTCATTAGACACGATGTACGAGCTTGATGTCAAAAAAAACAACCTTAGTTTTGAACGGAAACTGACATGACTTCGATAATTTTGCGAGCCATTTCGCTCCTGTTCAAGTCCTGTTCAAAAGGTGCCCACACATGCCTGGTGACATAACTATTCGGCGAATGAATTTCATGGGGTTTCTGGTGATTATTTTTGTGCTCACCACGTCCCTGGGCGGCTTCTGGATATATGAGGAGTATCGCCGGTTCAGCATGGAACTGGTCCAGATGGAGAAGGAATACGTCAATTCGAGACAGGCTGCCTTGCGCGGCGAAGTCGAGAAGATCATCGATTATATCGACGTTCAAAGGAAGCGGACGGAACGACAGGCAAGGAATGAGCTTCGACGCAGGACCATGGAAGCCTGGGCGTTGGCGAGGGATGCCTATGAGACACAGCGCGGCACTCTGAGCATCGAGGAAATTGAGCGGACTGTCGCAAGGAAGCTGAAAGGGATTCATTTCGATGACGGGCGAGGCTACTATTTCGCCACTACCGCCGATGGAAGGGAGATGATCGCCGCTCTGCCTGAAATGGCTGGACGAAAAACGATAAGAGACAGTGCCGACAGTGAGGAAGCCATGATGATCAGGGGCATGGTTGGTGCCGTGAAGCACGATGAAGAGGGATTTTATCGCTACAGCGTTCAAAAGCCGGGCGCTTCCGGAGAAGAAGCCAAGCTGTCGTATGTTAAGCTGCTCGAGCCACCCGGCTGGTTCCTAGGGACCGGTAAGTATCTGGATGATCTGAAAATTAATGACCAGAAGGAGATCCTCGATCTTCTCTACAATCAAAAGCATGATCGAGAGAAGAGTCTCTTTGTACTGCGTTGTGACGGCACAGTTCTCTACCATACGCAAACACATTATATCGGCCGTGATATGTCCATGCAGACCGACGCCAACTGGCTGGACGTCTATCGAAAGCTCATGGACGCGGCTCCAGGGTCTAAAGGGACACCTTTGGCCTACACCGTGGCGGCATCTGAAACAAGCCGGCCGATCTCGAAGATCGCCCACGCAGCCCGCTATGATGACTGGCAGTGGATCATCGGCATCGATATGTCCAGCGATGATATAGAGGCGGTACTGAAGCAAAAAGAGGTGTCCCTGCAAGAATACGTCAAGGCTTCCGTCCTGGAAATCCTGGTTGTGCTCTTCTGTGCCGTGGGCATTGTTGTCCTCCTGTCGAGCTATTTTTCGAGAAAGCTGGGTAAAGAATTTCAGATATTCACCACCTTTTTGCGGGACGCGGCTACGAGCCGCAAGAGAATCGATAAGAGCTGTCTTAGAATCAGGGAGCTTCAAGACCTGGCCGTTTCGACCAATAAGATGATCGAAGACCGCGAACATGCCGAAGAGGCGATGGCCGCCGAGCGTCAGAGGTTCTTTTCGGTCCTGGAAAGCCTTCCGGCCGGCGTTTATCTACAGGCGCGGGACTACTCCGTCCGATACGCCAACCGCCGTTTTGTGGATTACTTCGGCGAGCCTTCCGGAAGATGCTGCTATGAGATCCTGCACGGGCGCAAGGCCCCCTGTGAGCCCTGCAGCTCCGTGCAGATTTTTCAAACAGGAAAGCCGCAGGAATGGGAATGGATCAATCCCCACGATAATCGATCCCATCATCTCTTTAAGTTCCCTTTCACCGATACGGACGGCTCTCCCCTGGTGCTCGCGGTTGGCCTGGATATTACGGAAAGAAAACAGACGGAGGAAGCGCTCAGGAAAAGTGAAGAACGATACCGGCTCATCTTTGAAAACGTTCCGTTGGGTATTATTCACTTTGACGGGATGAGCCGAATAACGGACTGCAATGATCAGTTCATCGACATGATGGGCGCCCGTAAGGAGAAGCTTGTCGGCTTCAACATGCTGGAGCAGCTCCGGGACGAGCGGATGCGAAGGGCTGTGCTCGCGGCTTTGGAAGGCGAGATCGGCCACTATGAAGGCGATTACCTTTCGGTGACGGGAGGCAAGCTGACCCCGCTCAGAGCACTCTATCGAGGAATCATTTCACCGGAAGGCAAGTTTCTTGGCGCGGTTGGCATCATGGAAGACATCACGGCGCGGAAGCGCTCGGAGAGGGATCTGGAGCTGGCCAAGGAAGCGGCCGAAGCAGCAAACAAAGCCAAGAGCAAGTTCCTGGCCAGCATGAGTCATGAGATCCGAACCCCTATGAATGGCATCATCGGTATGCTCGAATTGGTGCTTCGAACAGAGCTCGCTCCTCAACAGAAAGAATTCCTGGGCACCGCCCGCGATTCCGCTGAATCGCTGCTCAGGCTCTTGAACGATATCATCGATTTCTCCAAGGTCGAAGCGGGAAGGCTGGAGCTGGACCGCGCGGCTTTCAGTCTGAACGAGATTCTGGGGGATGCGGTGAAGTACCTTGCAGTGCCGGCCCAAACAAAAGGACTGGAGCTGCTCTCCCACATCCGCCCCGAGGTACCCGACCGGTTGATAGGGGATTCCGGGCGCTTCAACCAGATCCTGACCAACCTGGTTGGTAATTCCATCAAATTCACTGAAAGAGGTGAGATCGTCCTCGAGGTCGCAAAGGAATCAGAAACCGGTGACGAAGTCCGGCTCCATTTTTCCGTAAGAGACACGGGAATCGGCATTCCATCTGAAAAGCAAAAGCTTGTCTTCCATGCATTCACCCAGGCGGATAGCTCCATGACACGACAGTTCGGCGGAAGCGGACTTGGATTGACTATCTGCTCCCGGCTCGTTGAATTGATGGGAGGAGAGATATGGGTCGAGAGCCAAATGGGCACGGGGAGCATCTTTCATTTCACCGCGAGGTTTGGCAAGAGCGCTTTGGTCGAGCCTTCGACTTTTCCGGCCGATCTGGAAGCTTTGAAGGATATGCCGGTTCTCGTAGTGGACGACAATGCAACCTCTTTGCAGTTTCTTTTCGAGATACTGACCGGATGGCACATGAGGGCGGAGATAGCAAAAGGCGGGAAAGAAGCCGTCAGAGAGCTGAAAAGAGCAGCCGATGCAGGCACCCCCTACCCCCTGGTACTTCTCGATCTATGGATGCCGGACATGGATGGCTTCGCTGTGGCGGAGCAAATCGAGAACGATCCCCGCCTGGCGGGAATAACCATCGCAATGCTTTCCTCCATTGATTCCGCGGACTGCCTTATGCGCTGCAAAGAGCTGCGCATCCATACTTATCTCAGAAAACCCATCAGGAATTCAAAATTGCTGGAGACTATTCGCCACGCCTTGGGTATCGCGATGGCGAAACCGGAGGAAGCCCTCGCTTTACCCCCTACAACCCTGCAGGGGCCACAGCGAAAGCTGAGAATTCTTCTTGCCGAGGATAATCCGGTCAACCGGAGGGTGGTGATCGAGATGCTTAAAGATCGCGGACATGAGCTGGTAGCGGTCGACAATGGCAAAGCGGCCCTGGACCTTTTTCAGCGGGAGCCTTTCGACGTCATTCTGATGGATGTACAGATGCCCGAGATGGACGGGTTCGAGGCAACCGCTGCGATTCGGGAACTGGAGCGGACGACGGGCAGGCATATTCCCATCATAGCCATGACTGCATACGCCTTGAAAGGAGATGAACAGCGGTGCCTCGATGCCGGCATGGATAAATATATCTCCAAGCCCGTTCATCCGCGGAGACTCATCGAGGTGGTCGAGGAGTTATAATTCGAACGGGAGTAATGTGCGCTCTTGTGTTCACCGCTGAGACGCAGGCGAAGAGCGATCCATTCTGACATGCCCACCCGGGCGCAAAGGAAATCCATCCCCAGCTCTTCTTTATGGAATAAACTCGTACTCTCTCCAGTTTGTTGCCGATTGGAATGACGACATCACTTCGCCATTCGAATCGATCTTTGCGGAATGCCATTACTGTAACGTCCCCGGGATCGACAAAATGGAAACCGCAGCCAACCATTTTTGCGGCAGCCTCTTTTGCGGACCATAAGATACCGGTTCCGCAGATCACTTCGGTCTTCATACCATTTGATCACCTCTTCGTGATCCATGGGCTGGGTATCCAGCTCTTCTTTCCTGACGGGAAAATCAGCCGGATCCGCAGCGGCCCGTGGTGTTGCCCCCAATAGGACAAGGGCTTCGCATCCCAGACTTATGCGCTCGACAGGTTTGCCTGACGGTGAAATCCCTTTGGCCGAAAGGGATGCCTCGCACACGGCTTCATTGGCTCTCCACGACAGCGTCTTGCACTGGACTTGCGCATGTCGCGTCACCCCGGGGGGGCACTCGATCATATCCAGGAACTGTGCTTCCCTAACCCCTGTCACCTTCAGAGCCGGATGCAGTATCTTGCACGCTTCCATGAATAATTCCAGAGCCATGATTGCGGAGACGAGCGGATGCTTTATGAACTTGAACGGCTTGTGATCTGAAATCCATAGATCGTTATCCGGATTGAAGCCCTTCTCGCCAATAATGTCGGTCGTTTGGAGGTTCAAATTCGAGACGCGGTCAATGAGAGGAAAAGTCTCGTTGTCATAGAGCATGCCGTTGGATTCGATTCCTCCGCCGATACTGACCTCATCGATCTTGAGGCACGCTGTCTTCACGTCGGGAAGCGAGCGCATGAAGAGCACCCAGACGTCCTCCGGAGGCCCCAGAAAAAGCTCCCGCAAAAACAGGTGCGAGAGCTCACCGACATGGATGTAGGCAGCGCTCATGCGCTTCATGACGGCTTTGATATCCGGATTCTCCGCCATTCCCGCGCCCTCGATCGGAGGCAGGATGAATGCCTTGAACAAGATATCTTCATGGATATTGTTCCAATAGTACATGAGGGCGCTCATTGCTCTGTTGGCGCAAGCATAATTCACCTGGCCGGGATTGCCTTGAATACAGGCAGCGGAAGAAAGGCAGGTAAAGAATTTAAGAGACTTGTGTGTTTCCTCGAAGAGGTGCCATGCGCCGATGAGCTTAACTTTGACGACTGCGGAAAAGTCCTCGGCAGTCATACTATTAAAGATCCTCGCGCAGGTCCATTGCAGGGTCGATCTCGTCCCGTTCGTACCCCGTGACTTCCATGATGATGCGGATCACGGTTTCAGTAATATCTTGAATGCGATCAGGTTCACGCTCGGACATGACTTCCGGCGGACGATTCAAGAGAGTCGCCGGCTCCTGAGTCTTTCCCAAACCCGGAAACATACGGCTCAAAACCGATTCCAGGCTATGCTCATTAAAGGATGGATCGTATTCGGCACGGATGGCGGATAGAATACCTGGCTTCAGAAATCTACCGAAGCTCTCCAGAATGAAAGAGCCTATCTGTTTGTAAACAATAGCTTCCAAGGGATCGGCACCCGGGAGCGCCGCCCTGACGGGCGTCGTGGGAGCTCCTGCTTTGACCTGTTCGCCGGATTCTGTCTTTCCGGGGAACGATATGAAGCGTACAGGGCGGTGGATAGGCAGATTCCCGCGTGCGTAGAGCTTGGCAAGCGCGGTCTTGAGCACGGGAGCTTCGGCGGAAGGCAAGCACGTCGTGATGCATTCCGCCTCTGCAATGCTGTCAGCGATCAAATTACCGAGAACTTCCCGCGGACCGACCTCTACAAAGAGGCGAATGCCGAAATCATTCCACAGCGTCCGTACATTTGACATCCAGTTGACCGGGGATTCCAGATGGGCCATGACGATGCGCTTGATTTCTCCCGTGTCGTCCGGAAACGGCTCCATTGTCGTGTTGGAAACAACGGGAATTTGGGGCACGTGAAACTCGATATCGCCGATGAACGCATCGAGCTCGTCGTGAATACACCTCATGATGGGCGAATGGAAAGCCATGCTCACCGGCAGCAGAGTGCTTCGATATCCGTTGGTCTTGAGCTCCGCGCCCAGGAGCTTGACTTCTTCGGTATTTCCGCCCACCACAAGCTGGCTGGGTGAGTTTATATTGGTAAGGTATACACCTCGCCTTCCGGCCATAAGACCCCGGATCACATCCATGGGGGCGTCCACAGCTATCATCACGCCGGGGTCCAGGTTCATCGTGCATGCCTTGTCCATGCACACGGCCCTCGTATTGACAAGCCTGAAGCCATCTTCAAACGAGTAAACCCCGGCAAGGCAAAGCGCGGTCAGCTCCCCCAGACTGTGCCCTGCCAGAGCGGCCGGCCGTATCCCCAGAGACCAGAGATACCGGACCATGGCATATTCCATGGCGAACAGAGCCGGTTGCTGCCACCTGGTCTTCTGAATGTCCTCCTCGCAGTCATGGAACAGTAAGCCCAACAGATCGAATTCAGCAACGGAAGCAGCCCGGTCCATCCATTCTCGTATGACGGGAAACGTTTGATACAGCTCGCGGCTCATTCCGGCGTAATGGGAGCCCTGCCCTGGAAATACAAAGGCCAGCCCGGGAACGGGCTCCTCCTCCAATGCCAGGTGAATCCCTTGACGGGCAAGCGCCTTTAGCCGTCTTGTCGTCACCGGTCCTCCGTTTCCCAAGGATTCGGCATTCTTGGCCAGATCGAGAGCCGATACTTCAGATTCAGCCTCGATGGCCATTCTGTAGAGCCCTCTGCCAATTTCAGCCCTGAAAAAGGAAAGCCCCTCGGGTAAATCCGCCGATATTGGCTCATTTGACTCATGCCGGGCTTCGAGCTGCATTGGGGACACGAGAGCCAAATCCTCCTCATCCCTCGTTTGCTCGAGCTGAACGACATAATTGGAGCCGCCGAAGCCGAACGCATTCACCTGCATGCGTCGCGGGCTTTCACCTTTAAGCCGCCACGTTTCAGGCTCGGAAAGAACAGTCAGACCGGAGCCCTCGAGCTCGATTTGCGGATCAGGCTTCCCGTAATTGAGAGTCGGCGGAAATATCCCCACATTCATTGCCATCACCCCCCGGATGAGACTGTTGAGACCGGAAGCACCCAGGGTATGACCAATCTGCGATTTAAAAGATGTGAGCACTGTCCTGCTGTTGGACGGGAAGAAAGACTTCAGCGCCTGCACCTCTTCAACATCACCCTGCCGGGTGGCCGTTGCATGGCATTCAACGAGATCGATATCCTCGGGGCCATAAGGCAGATCTCCCAGGGAAGCCCTGATGGCAATCTTCTGAGTGACGCGTGAAGATTCCACCATGCCTAGATGGTTATTGCTGGCGCCCATGGACATAATGAAAGCATGAATCCTGGCTCCCCGTTTCCGAGCGACGGATTCCCGCTCGATCACGATCATACCTCCGCCTTCGCCAAGCACCATGCCATCACGGTCTAAATCAAAGGGTCTGCTGACTTCGCCCGGCGGCCTCTCAACGCCGGACAGTCCCGCCAGGGCGCCCAAAGCCGAAAATTCAAGAAAATGCATAGGGGTAAGGCACTCTTCCGCACCGCCTATAATTGCAGCGTCGATAACGCCGTTTCGCAACATTTGATGAGCGCTGTAAGAGGCCCTCTCGCCAGCTCCATATGCAGCTCTCGAACCGATTTTACTCTTTTGATCGTTCCGGCGGCAGCCCCGCTCATGAACTGACCCTGCTCGATACACATCGCTTCGTCCAGCACGGAGCCATCCGAGCGGTTGACGCCTCGAGCAGCGACACAGAGGCTGCCGGCGCTCAGGGTTTCTATCTTGCGGCGAAACGAGGCTTCATCCTCCTTTTTAGAAACAAAATCCCGTTCGAGTGAGCAAATCGCATCTATTGTTTGTGTTTTGAGAGACCGGACCCTCAGTCCCGTGGCTTCACCCGTAATGATGGTCGAGCCCGGCTCCGCCTGGAGGATCATCTTTTGATAGAGCGGGCTGAGAGAGCCCGTTTCGATAATGTCTGAAACGGCGAGGTATGCGGTCCCCATCTGAACCGCGTCCGCGCCGAGCATGGCAGCCATGAAGGCCGTTTCGCGGTTGCAAACACCGCCGGCAAGAATGATCCTCCGGCCTTCAAACAAGGCCGGGCTTCGAAGCTTCAAATCCAGGACTACCTGTGCCCATGTGAGCGTCGTGTAGTGTCCCACATGGCCGCCTGCTTCATTACCTTCACAAATAACGAAGCGAGCCCCCTCTTCAAAAGCGAGCCGCATAAGCTCTTCATTGGGAGCGATGTAAATGGCAAGGCATGGAGCTTCCTCACGGTCCTGAATCATTTCCCGCACTGCGGCGTAGAGGACGAAAAGCGTTTCACTTCCGACAAAGCCTGACGCCTCGTTTCCTTTGAGTGCTATAATTTTGATTTCCGGATGATTCTCAATAATATCGCGAATAAGAGGCACGCTGGCCAGGATGGGAATTATGACAAATTCATCCGACAGACCGGAAATTTGCTCCAGGAGCGCTCCGGTGTCCGGCACGAGCGCCTCATGAAGCTCCACCCAAATCGTGGTTACGTTCGTTCTTCTCAGAAAGTCAGGCACGGCGGGGTTGAACAGAGCATCGGCAGAGAGCTTCAGCTCCACTGCATGGGGGGTAGTATTGGCTTGAAGGAGCACCCCGGCACTCGCAGTGGGATCTATCCCGGTCAGGTCGAAGATTGCTTTCACCCCGGTCCGCCTTGCGGTCTCTACAACTGAGGAAGAGACGTGCTCCGGGAAGAACAAAAAGCCGATTCCAGGTTTATCGAATTTATTAGAAATTGAACGCATTTCGGATCCTCGATGATTCCTTAGCATTAGGAGCGCCAGCTCTACAGGCGCTTCAGGCTCTTGCTCGTGTACCGGCATGGATATCGAATGAGCTTCAGAAGCTCCGCTGCAAGCCGGTACTTGGCGAGACCAACATACGGCAAACCGGAGAAGCTCTTAAATTAGCACCTTATTACCGGTTGAGGAATCAAAAAACCCAATTTCCAATGTGCACCCATTTCCAACGGGTCAAAAACTGTTATTACATGTACTTCTTATAGAGTTATGTTCGGGCAATCGATACACGTTCGCTCGAGACGGGATTCCGGTTCATGTGCTGTTTCTATGCGACGTGCAAGGAGGAAATGATGAGCGGACCGATGAAAGTGCTGTTTACCGGAGGAACGGGTTTTCTTGGGGAATATCTCCTGGCTGAGCTTTTGGAGAGGGGGCATACGGTGTGGGCTCTCTACCGAAGTGAATCCAGGAAGCTAGACACAATCCGATTCCTGGGCAGTCTGGGCTTACTCCGTAATGCGAACAGTCTTCATTGGCTCAGGTGCGACATTCTCAAACTGAGTGAGCAGTGGGATAAGCTATGCCATCAGAATCCCGAGCTCGACCAGGTGAATACTCTGCTGCACAGTGCCGCCTCCACTCGACTGTATATGGACAAATTCGGGGAGCCCCTGCGAACCAATCTTGGCAGCGCAAAGGTCCTGATCCAGCTCGTAGAGCGGGCTCCCATGCAGGTCCATATTATCAGCACAGCCTATGTATGCGGTTTGGTGCAGGGTGCGACGGTTCGTGAGATCAACCATCCGCAGAGCGATTTCGTCAATGTGTATGAAGAAAGCAAATGGGAAGCTGAACAGCTTTGGCACGGAAAGGCGACCCTGCTGAGGCCATCGATCATTGTGGGACATTCCGAAACTGCCCGCTGCAAATCCTTCACCGGCTGGTATATTCTATTTCAAGCAGTGCATCTTCTCGACCGGTTAATGAGAGCAGGTAAAGACTCAAATAGACTGAATCTCGGCATAAACCTGCCCGCTGATTCCCATGCCACTACCAACATCGTCCCCGTGGATTACGTTGCCAGGGCGGCAGTCGCAATCATTGAGAGCTCGGATAATCATAACAAGATCTTTCATCTTACGCACCCTGATCCCCCAAGTCATCGATGGACCATGAACTACATTTGCAAGCGGTTCAACGTCGGGGGAATCCATTTCTCAGGAGCTGGAGCCCCAATTACTGAGCCGCGCAATTTGATCGAGCGTATGGTTTGGCGCCAGATGAAGACCATCTTGTCCCATTTTTCCAATAATCCCGTATTTGACCGTACCAACACGGATCGTGCTATCCCACACATACAAGCTCCACCAATCACCGAAGAGATGGTAGTCAGGCTGGTGGACTGCGCAATTGCTGCCGATTGGGGCCAGGGCTCGATCTGATCCGTATACTTTGAACGGTCATAATGTGCGCTCTTGTGCTCACCGCAGAGACGCCGAGAGCGCAGAGAGGACGCAGAGAATTGTTGAATTCTTATAGAGCTCCTCTGCGTTTTCTCTGCGCCCTCGGCGTCTCTGCGGTGAGCACAAGAGCGCACATTATGACCGTTCAAAGTATAACGTAACCGTTCAGGCGGCAGGGATGTCGGGGCCTGGAGATTCATAAGTTCAATGTTACCCTCATCCGGACCATGCCCAGTAACCTGTAAAACATGGCCCCTGCATCCCAACCTTCTGAACAATTTATGTTATTTTCTTTTTCAGGGCTTGATGTAGGCGTTCAGCCCGATGGTGACCGGCTTGCCGTCTACCTCGGCGGTCGTCACGACATTCCCCCTCGTGCTGGCTACAACGAGGGTCTTGCCGGATGATGAGGGCTTGGGCTTTTCAAGATCGATTTCTATGCAGAGCTTGTTATCCTTGATTTCGACTGTCATGGCCATAAGTAGTTCTCCTTTTTGATTTACTCGTGATTGTTTCGCAGGATATCGCACCCAAGATGCTACCGCCTGCTCCCTTGATCATTTCTCTTCTCCACGCTATCTCTCTCACTGACAAGATGCTCGAGGAGCTCACTGAAAAGCCATTCGATGGAATGCTCAGTTACCATTGCATATATGGGCCGTGGAAGATCTGTTTGCCTTAGCCTGTTGATGAGAAAGATAATTCCCTTCTGAGGAATGTTGTAGAAAAGGACGACCTTTTCGTCCGAGGTAAACTCCCTGCCTGAGCGGGCGTTCTCATGGATAATCCCTCTCAAGGTGTTGTATCCCTGGCTGCTCTCTATGGTTACCGCTGATGGTGCGCCTATCTCTTTGAGCAATAGGTCCAGCTTCTCTTTCTCCTGCAACGTGTAATTCCAAACAAGAAGTCTCGGCCCTTTATCCATCGGATCTCAACCTCTTTCTTGAAGGGCGGCATTGCTCTCGAGCCTTTCAGGCCTCTTTCTCCTGGGGGATGACAACTCTGAAAGTCACACCCTTCTCGGTTTCATCCAGAATTTCCACGTGACCTTGATGGGCTTCCACAATTTTTTTCACGATGGGGAGGCCAAGCCCTGTTCCCTCTTTCTTGGTGGAAATGAAGGGGAGGAAGATCTCGTCTCTCTTCTCGACCGGGATGCCGCAGCCATGATCGCGCACGTCGATGATCAGCCTGTTTCCGCTCCGATGAGTGGCGACCCTTACGAATTCGCCCTGAGACGACGCCTGAACGGCATTCAGAACCAGGTTTATGATCACCTGTTTCATGCGCATTACATCGAGAGAAAATGAAGGAAGATCCCGGGCCAGCTCGATTTGAAGGCTCACCCCCATATCCTGAGCTGCCCTCTCGACCACTGCAATGCTCTCCTGGATCACCTGGTTGACGTCTTCGGCAGACCGGTCAAGCTCGAGAGGCTTCGAGAAATCCAGCATGTCCTTGACCATGTTCTCCAGCCGTCCCGTTTCCTTGATGACGATCTCGAGCTTCTCACGGTCCGGATGGTCGTCCTCCATGTGTCTGTGCGCGATTCGGGTGAAACCGCCGATTGCCACCAAAGGGGTTCTCATATCGTGAGCGACGCTGGAAAGAGCTCTCCCCATGGCTGCCAGGCTCTCGGCCTGCCGCAGGGACTGTTCCGTTCTCTGGCGCTGGACGACCTTCCACATCCCGTCCATGTGAAGTCTCAACTGGCGCACATCCGACTGGTCGTAGTCATCCTCCTTGTTCGCAACGACCATAACAGCCACGATATGAGGCCCCTCGATAACGGGAACGCCCATCAGGCGATCCACCGGTATGTGGCCTTGCGGATAACCCCTTCCGGGGGGATCGGAAGACTTGTAGTCGTTTATGATAACGGGCTTTCGCTCCCTGATGGCCTCTGCCCAGAGGCCCGCCTCGGCTACGGGCAAATGGATGAGCTTGCTGCTTACGGTGCATTGCCCCGCAAGAGTCCTGGAGCTTGCCTGGAAGGTGAATATTTCCTCACTCTCGTCAAGGAAGCCGAGAAAGCCGACCTGGCTTTTAGTCAGCCTGATCCCCTGCTCGAGCACAAACTCCGCGATCTCCCGTGACGAGGACTTCGCTCTCTGGCTCAGCTCCAGCAGGGCTTCCAGGCGTGCTTCATCGAGCCTCAGTGCATCTTCCGCCGACTTTCGCTCTGAAATGTCGCTTCCAACACATAAAACCCCGCACACCCGGCCCTCATCATCGAGGAGTGCCTTGTTTGTCCAGTAGATCCAGACTCTTTTGCCGCTGCGGCAGATGTTTTCATTCTCGCTCACGATGTACAGGTCGGGCTTCTTCAGGATGTCGGCAATCATCCTCGACATCCATTGCTTCGATGTTTCGGTTTCATGGATTATGGCTCCCACAATTTTCCGGCCGATGATTTCCTCTTCTGTATAACCGAAGAAGCGCTGTGCGAACTCATTGAAGAACACTATGTTCCCTTCGGAATCCATGCGCAGAATGATGCTGCTTGCATTCTGGACGAGCTCCCTGTAGTTTTCCTCGCTTCTTCGCAACGCCTCCTCGATCCTCTTGCGCTCCACCACCTCGGCCTGTAGCGCATAATTTGTGCTCACAAGCTGCTCGGTGCGCTCCTCGACCCTCATCTCCAGCTCATCTCTGGCTCTCTGTAGGCTATCCAGGAGCCCATCGATCTTCACCTCGAGGCCCGAGACAATCTTGACCGGGAAATAGTAGGCCAGAAAAGCCAGGCATAGCCCCGTCAGTACACTGACGGAAAGAAAGACGAAGGTGCCGACTACGAGCTGCTCCAATGAGACGTCGATTTGAACCTGTCCCACCTGGCGGTTGTTGAACATGATGGGAACGGGCTTCCCATGAGCCTGCATATCCCACCATCTACCGGTGCTCCGGGTACTGTATTCAAGCTGGGGAATGCGTTTTCCCGCTTCGTCCAGAATATGAATGGCGGTGATTTCCTTGTTTATAAGAAACGCGTCCAGAACCTGAAAATATTTCTGAGCCTGGTATTTCCACAGGGTGTGACCTTCCAGAACCAGATCATGAAGATTTTCCGAAAGCTCGCCGGCATAACCCGTTGCGACGGTCTCGCGACTGCTGCGCTCGACGAGGTAATAGGTGGTAGGAGCGACGAGGCTGATCAGAAATCCGATCAGCACGGTCAACGGACCTAACCGCCTTGCCAGGTGCTGCACAAGTCCGAGCCTGCTTCCAGCTCCGCTCATCCCTCATTCATCCTTATCAGTTCAGATCCAGATATCCGTAGGCCCTCAGCAGCTCCGCTCCCTCTTTCGACTTGACATAATTCAAAAATTCTTCGGCACCCTCGGGCAGCTTACGATCCATATATACAAAAGAGAGATCTTTCAAGAGCGGATAGCCGCCGTTGAACAGGCTGTTAACAGTCGGGAGCTGCCCGTTGAGCTTAAGGATCTTGATATTCAGATGCTCACTCGCGATGCTTCCCATGTCGGATATTCCCATGGCGTACGGGATATCCTCGATGGCTTGATTCATACGCTGATCCGTAAAGAGGACGGTCCAGCGTCTGGCTTTCAGGCTCTCGTCATAGGCTTCCTCGAAGCCTGGAACCTCGCGTCTGAGCACATCTATCGAGCTGTCCCCCGGCTCCCGCGTAAGAACGATGATCTCATGCCCATCTTTCCAGCGGGCTTTTTTTCCCCGGTAAATATTCACCAGATCCACGAAGCTGATCTCTTCTTCTTCCACGGTCGGGTTGACCCCGATTACCACCCCCGTTCTGGCGTAAGGAAGAATCGTAAGTCCGGTCTTCCGCTCCTCTCTGGCGAGAGGCCTGGAGATGAGTCCAATGCCGATGGCCCCATCCACAATCGCCTGGATCGCTCCCCTGGTCCCGATACTCGGTGGGATTTCAATGTTGATTTCCGGATGAGCCTGCATGAAAGCTTCCGCCAGAATTCGGGTGATCGGCAGATTGCTCCCGGAGCCCGCCAGAATCAGAGTGGCCGGCATTTTAGCCTCGTTACCCTCCCCGCCCGCATCCGATGAGCCTGAACAGCAGACCGAAGCCAGTACCGTAACCATGATTGACAATAACAGCTTCTTCATCGCCTCTCCTTGCGTACAAGCACCACCGGCCTTTCCACTCCCTTTCAGCTCCGCCTCCAAAGGCCCGGAAACTTCGGAATGCGCCATATAATAACCCGGTTCAGCAGGTAATGTCACCACCCGAAGACCTCAAACGAGCGATAAAGCCCGTCCTCACTCGCGAAGGTCCCTCACCGCACCCGCCTCCGGCATCGTCAAAATCCGCGCACCTCGAGACGACCCCACATCCTTCATGAACAAAGCAAAGGGCCGCGCCAGCTCCAATGCATGGGCCATCATTACGGAGATATCGTCGTCTTCGGCATCGTCGTCTTCTTCAGCCCAGAGCTTCTCCTTGAGACTCTCCAACAGCTTCTTCTTTCGTGGGAAAAGCTTCAGCCGGATTTTGGCCTCCGGGCTAATACCCGCTTCCTGCTTCGCGAGGCGCAATGCTTCCGGAAATCCTCCCAGGGCATCCACAAGGCCCAGTGCTTTCGCCTCTTCGCCGGTCCACACCCGTCCTTGAGCGATCTCGAGAACTTTCTCGAGGGGAAGCTTTCGGCCTTCGGCCACTTTGCTCGTAAAATCCTTGTACACACGATCCAGCCAGCCCTGGAACTGCGCCCATTCCTCGGGACTGTAGTCCTGGTTTTCGCTCCAGAAACCGGCATGTTTGCTCGTATGAGCCTCACCCCAGGACACACCGATCTTCTCCCACAGCTCCGACAAGATCGGCTTCCCGGCGAAAACACCGATGGAGCCGGTGAGAGTTCCCGGCTGGGCGACGATCTTGTCGGCCGCCGCGGACACGAAATAACCGCCGGAAGCCGCAAGATCTCCCATGGAAACGACTATGGGCTTATGAGCCTTTCGAGCGCGAGTCGTTTCCCTCCATATGGTATCGGAAGCCACGTACGATCCCCCGGGGCTGTCCACGCGAAAGAGGATCGCACGGACATCCTTATCTTCAATAGCGGAGCGGAAAGCGGCCACCAGCGTATCGGCTCCCATGGACGAGTCGCTCATAGGCGAAGAGCCGCTCTTGCCCCGTTGGACATTTCCCACGCCGTAGATGAGAGCCACTGTCTCCCCTTCCGAATCATCTTCATCCCGCACCCGTTGTCCATATTTGTTCAGTGCAAGAAACTGCGCCTCGGCGCCGGCTCTTTCCTTCATCTTATCGTAGACTTCATCGCGATAGGCGAGCCCGTCCACCAGCTTTGCATGCAGGGCTTCCTCCGCGGAGAATGGACCACGGTCGATAATCGCCCGGACTTCATCCTCCGGAATGCCACGCCCTTCGGCGATTCCCTTTGTGAGCTGACTAAAATGCGACTGCATCATGGATACGACGGATTCCCGGTGGGCTTCGGTAAAACCGCGCTCGGTGAAGGTATTCATGGCGGTCTTGTATTGCCCGCGATGATCCATGCGCGGGGTAATACCCAGCTTCTCGAGGGCTCCCAGCACGAAGGGGCTCCGGTACATAAGGCCCGTCAGCCCCACGTCTCCCGAAGGCTGGATATAGATCTGCTCGAAAGCGGTTGCCAGATAGTAAGCACCGTTTCCGGGACCGAATTCACCGAAGGTATGAGCGTAAGCAACGGCCGGTTTTCCTGCTTTACGAAACGAAGAAACGGCGTCGCGCAGCTCCTGTATCCTGCCGAGCCCCATGTTAGCCGCGCCTATGCGGGCGACCAGTCCCAGGACTCGCGAGTCCCTGGATGCCAGCTCGATTGCCTCGATGGTGTCCCTCACCGTCGCTCTTCTTTCCTGCAGCATCCCGATCACGGCGTCGCCGGGCACATATTCGACAATCCCCTTTTCGAAATTCGCCTCCAAAATGACTTTCTCCGGAATCCCCGGGCCTTCCTCTTTCACATAAACCAGCGCCACGATTACCGCCGCGGCAGTCAGCAAAACCATCAGTACACCGACAGTGGTGAACATGCCCTTGAAAAAATTCTTGATACTCATACCCCCTCCTCCCAATCTCCCCACGCGTTGCTTCCGGCTATTCTTCGATTTCCATGCAGGCCAGGGCGCTAAGCCGAAGGTGTTTCAAGGCGAAAGACGTGAGCCCTGCCTGCTGAGCCCACCCAGTATAGCACAAACACCTCGATAATTGTCACCCGGCGATCCGCAAGGAAATGAATGCACGATATGGTGCATTGACGGTGTTTGGACATAGGTGTATTTTTCTGTGGGAAATGGAGATAGTCACTCAGTCCATCAAGGCTTATTGAGGAGGATAAATGTCTGACACGAGCAACGAAAACATGGCTTCTAAATATGAATTCAAGGCCGAGGTCAAGCAATTGCTTGATATCCTGGTCCACTCTCTTTACACGCGTAAGGAGGTCTTTCTCCGCGAGCTGATTTCCAACGCCTCGGATGCCCTCGATAAGCTGCGGTTCGAAACGAACCGGGGGACCGAGATCGCCGACAACGACCTCCAGCTCGAAATCAAAATCCATCTGGACAAGGACAAGAAGCTGATTGTCATCTCGGACACCGGTATCGGGATGACCCGGGAGGAAGTGATAGAGAACATAGGAACGATAGCCAAATCCGGCTCCGCTCAGCTCCTCAAGGACCTGTCGGAGGAAAAGGGGGCGCTGGAAAACCTTGTCGGGAAATTCGGGGTCGGCTTCTATTCGGTATTCATGGCGGCAAGAGAGGTTGTCATCAAGACTCGATCCCTGCGGCAGGATGCTCCGGCGGTACAATGGAAATCGGATGGCCTCGGAACCTATGAGATCATGCCCTGCGAGGAGGACCTCAAACGGGGCACGCAAGTGGAAGTGTACCTGAAAGACGATGCCGACGAATTTGCGGAGTCTTACCGGGTGAAGGAGATCATTCAAAGGCACTCGAATTTCATCTCGTTTCCAATTTTCGTGGAAGACGAGCGTGTGAACACTATCCCGGCTATCTGGCGCGAGCCGAAGTTTCAAATCAAACAGGAACAGTACAACGAGTTCTACAAGTTCCTCACCTTCGATACGGAAGACCCTCTCGAGACGCTCCACATTTCAGTGGACGCTCCGGTCCAGTTCAGCAGCCTGCTTTTCATTCCGAAAAAGAGCCGGGACTTCCCCGAGCTGAGCCGCGAAGCTTACGGGCTGGATCTCTATGTTCGAAGAGTGCTGATACAGCACGGCAGCAAGGACATCATCCCCGAATACCTGGCGTTCGCGCGCGGCGTAGTGGATTCCGAAGACCTCCCGCTGAATATATCGAGAGAAACTCTGCAGGAGAACACCCTTCTTAAAAAGATTTCGACGGTCATCACAAAGCAAATCCTGACTCAACTGCAAAAGATCGCCGAGGAAGACAAAGGGAAGTACTCGGAATTCTGGACGAGCCACGGCCGGAGCTTCAAGCTCGGGTATATGGACTTTGCAAATCGGGATAAGTATGCCGAGCTTTTGCGCTTCAACTCCTCAAAGTGTGAGGACGCCCTGGAGCTGGTTTCTCTGAGCGAATACATCGACAGAGCCAAACCCGGCCAGAAAGAGATTTACTACGTCTTCGGCATGAGCCGCGAAGCGATCGCTCTGAATCCGCACATGGAGATCTTCAAGGCAAAGGGCATAGAGGTTCTCTACCTCTTTGAGCACCTCGATGAGTTTGCGATGGATTCCGTAGGAAAATACAAGGAGCTCGCCCTCAAGTCCATCGAGCACGCTGATCCCGAAAGTCTGGAGAAATTCGAATCCGTCGTAACCGAGGAAAAAGCCGAGCCGCTGAGCACGGAAGACGAAAAGGCGTTTGAAAAATTCCTTGAGCGCGTGAAGGAGATTCTGGGAGATCGGATCACGGAAGTGAGAATCTCGGCAAGGCTGTCGGAAAGCCCCTGCTGCCTGGCGAATCCAGACGGAGGCATCACCTCCTCGATGCAGAAGATCCTGCAGATCGTCAGCAAGGATGCTTCCATTCCGAAAAAGATCTTCGAGATCAACAAGGACCACAAATTGATCCGAAACCTGCTTGCGATCTACAAGACCAGCTCCGTGGACGAATATCTCACCGCCACCGTGGAACAGCTCTTCGAGTCCGCCCTTCTCCTGGAGGGCTACCTTAAAGATCCTCATGCCATGGTCAGCCGGATACAAGACATCCTGAACAAATCCAGCGGATGGTATCTACAGTCCGCCACTTCCGCCAAGCCCCCGGGGAATGATTGATCATCCGGGATTGGACCGGGCGCATTTGAAAAAATGCGCCCGATTCCTAATCATTCTCTTCCTCTTCCACAAATTTCTTCAGTTTCAGTTGCAGCGTGCGGCGGGTGATTCCCAGGCGGCGAGCGGTTTCGCTTTTGTTGCCACCGGTTTCTTCTAGCGCCTGGAGAATGAGCCGTTTTTCCATTTCCGCCAGGGTGGCATTCCGTGTGGTGGTGTCCGCCAGGTCCTTGTTCTCTTCCTTATCTTCTTCCGCCTCCCGCGCACATTCCTCGCCCTTCATGCGCTGAAGACTCAAGGGAAGCTCCTTTTCTGAAATGTACTCGCCTCGAAGCAAAATGACGGCACGCTCCATCACATTTTCCAATTCCCGGACGTTGCCCGGCCAATGGTGCTTCATGAGGAGATCCATGGCACGGGGCGTGAGGCCTTTGACGGTCTTGTGATTCTTCTCGGCGAAAAGCTGCCAGAAATGCCTGGCCATAAGGGGAATGTCTTCGGCGCGCTCGCGCAGGGGAGGCACCTCGAGGGCCATGACGTTGAGACGATAGTAGAGGTCCTCCCGAAAGGCTCCTTCGGCAACCATGGCTTCCAGGTTGCGGTTGGTTGCAGCCAGAATGCGCACGTTGACAGGGATTGCCGTATCGCTTCCCACGCGCTGGATGTCGCCTTCCTGCAGCACGCGCAGGAGCTTTGCCTGGATGAGGAAATTGAGCTCTCCGATTTCATCGAGAAAAAGCGTACCGCCGTCGGCCAGGGCGAACCGTCCCTGGCGCTGACGGTTTGCGCCGGTGAAGGCGCCTTTTTCGTGCCCGAAGAGCTCCGATTCGATGAGTGTTTCCGGAATGGCGGCACAGTTGATCTCGACGAGGGGCTTTTCGCCGCGCGCACTATTGGCATGGATGGCTCGTGCCACGAGACCTTTGCCTGTTCCGCTCTCGCCGGTGATCAGCACTGTTGCTTCCGTGGGAGCGACGAGGGCGATGGTTTCGAGCATCTGCTGCATGGCCGGGCCGCGCCCCAGCATTTCAGGCACCTGGAGGCGCGCCAACTGCCGGCGCAGCTCCTCGTTTTCTTTCTGGAGGCTGGTGTGCTCCAGAGCCCTTTCCATGACGAGCTTCAGTGCCTCGAAGTCGAGAGGCTTGGTAATATAGTCGTAGGCTCCCGACTTAAGAGCTTCCACTGCCGAGGGGATGGAAGAATAGGCCGTCAAGATGATGATGGGAATAGCCGGATTATATTGATTGATTTCCCTCGTGGCCTCGATTCCGCCCAGATTGGGCATCCTCATGTCCATCAGGACCAGGTCCACTGGCTCCTTGTGTACAAAATCCAGCGCCTTCCGCCCATCTTCCGCTTCCGCTACCCTGTAATTCCATTCCTCGAGCAAAGTCTTCAGCATTAGCCGATGTGCCGCATCGTCATCAACAACGAGCAGCAGCGGCATGAAACGTCGCGCCATATCATGTTCTCCTCAATATGCCGGTGGTTGTTCCCCGGGTCTTCCCTACACTCCGTCGAAGTGCGAAAACCTTCCCGGCTCGACACTACAAGCTCTTCGAGATGGAGATGCAAAATCTCACTCCTTTGGGTTTTGCCGGCTCCACCCATACTCTGCCGCCGTGCCGCTGTGCAATTTCTTTTACGATAGCCAATCCGAGACCTGCCCCCTCGATTCCCAGGGCTGATGCATTCCTCTTAAACGGCTCAAATACTTTCCGGTGGTTTTCCTGTTTCATCCCTCTTCCGTCATCGCTCACCGAAAGAATGTGGCAATCATCGAATTCTTTGCAGGTAATTCTGATTTCACGGAGCTCCTCACCGCCGTACTTTAGCGCATTATCCACGAAATTGCGCATGGCCCTGAGAATGCAGAGTCTATCGGCCCTGATCTCGGTGTCCCTCTCGATCTCCCGGCAGTTGAGCTGCCTTGTACCAAGCCGGGCCGAGAATTCATCTCTGATCGTTTGAGCTATTTCACTTATCCTGATCGTTTCAATCGATAGCGGTGCTTCCTTGGTAGCAATGAACACATTGATTTTATCGATAAATTCAGCAACATGCTCAGTCGCCTTCAGAATTTGGTCACAGTATTTCCTGCCTCTTTCATCCAGTAATTCTCCGTACTGCCTCGACAGAAGCTTCGTAAGTCCGTAAGTAGCCACGGTCGGACTCTTTAGATCGTGTACCACCGAATAGGCAAACAGCTTCAGTTTTTCAGTGCTTTGTCGAAGAGCTTCTTCAACCTGTTTTCGCTCACTAATCTCTCTTACAAGCTTCTCATTGGCTCTTACGATCTCGGCAGTCCGCTCTCCGACCCGCACCTCCAGTTCGTCGTGAGAGTGCCGCAATGCCTCTTCGGCCCGCTTACGCCCGGTGATATCGAGAATGACCCCAACCAGTCCGGCTACGGAGTCAGACGAATCAAGAAAGGTGGATTTATAGAAAACGACATCATGTCTGTTGCCATCGGCATGCGGCACTACAGCTTCGTAGATCTGAATTCCCCGTTGCCGGCACAAAGCTGAATCCATCTCGTAATATTTGTCTGCCAGCTCCCTGGGAGCCAGGTCATAGACGCTCTTTCCAATGATCCGGTCCTTGCTCAAGCCGAGAAATGCTTCAAAGGCTTTATTGCACCCCATATACAATCCACCGGCATCCTTATAGAAAATGGGACTGGGAATGGTATTCATCAGCGTTTCCAGAAAGCACACCTTGTCTTGCAGAGCATGTTCAGCCTTTTTGCGCGCGGCTACTTCTGTTCTCAGGGATTCATTCGTAGCCGTCAGCTCGTTTTGAACCCGGTTGAAAATGACAACTCCGTAAGAAAGGGCCAGGAAGTAGGCTGCCAGTTGCAAGATATGCCAGAGCCACCAGCCGGGATGCCAGTATTTCGGTGAAAATTGAAAAACCATCCCTGACATACCGAAAAGGAGACAAAGATAGGCAAACAGAAGCTCATCGGTGCCGCCCCCGCCCCGATAGCGGAGAACAAACCGCAGTGTGGCGGCAAGAAAGGAAAGCCCTCCAAGAATATGCATGACTATAGCAATAGGGGTAAACACACCATCCATCACCATCGTGGGCAAGTGATCGCTAAAAGTGGTCAGCAATATTCCTGAAATGACGGCCGCCAGGGCGGTTGCTACCGGCAGTGCCCTGGCCCGGCTCGATTTTGCGCAACGGTCCGGCAGCCAAATGAGCGCGCTCAAAAGACCGCCGGTCAGAATCGCCGCACTTCGCAGCCAGGCGAATGAGGGGCCGGGTGAGACTGCGGCGTGGAATCCGTTCAATATCCCCATGCCCGTCAATGCGCTTGAAAACCAGACAGAGTGAGCCCAGTCATCTCTGTGCTTCCGGAGAAACAGCATTATCGCCGCCAGCGATAATGCCACGAAGGCTCCAAGTGATTCGAGGATGGAATGAAGCGGCTCGTGCTCCCAGTACGAATGAGCTGCGACGAAATGAGCAACAAGGACCCCTGCGGCAGCCAAAAGACCGCCCAAGATCATCACATTTTTCATGCCAAACCTGGAGATGAGCCCTCTCACTTTTTCTTCCTTTCATACCCAAAAGGACGTTCAGTACAGCGCCAGTTCTCCTGCTGTCTTGCATAGGCTACCCACACAAGGGAGGACAGATAGTGGAAGCGGCATCCTGCCGCTTTTTCCTCTGGCTGGCTACTCATGCAAGAAAGCGGCAGGATGCCGCTTCCATTATTTGTCCCGCCTTGTGTGGGTAGCCCTCGGACCTCGGACGGAGCTGCACGAAAATAAATTGTGACTTCTTCCGGGGTGTTTGTCAAAGCCAACCTGCCGGTTAGAAGAGAAGGCAAGGAAAACCGGTGTCCGTGCCTCTCTTGGGAAACCGCTCCAAGTGCACAAATCGGTGGAGAAATTCGCGGGGGATTCAACAGGAATGTCAATTGGGCTGGTCATCCAGTAGGAATACCCGTATATAATCACCTCGGAAGTCTTTCCTGGACATTTGAAACACGGGTGGCAATTCAATAGACTTGAAGGATGGACTGATGACGGGGGTACCTGTCCGCTGCAATCACATCGGAAATCTCTTGCGATTCGGTTTTCTATGGATTTTCCTGGCCTGTGGATTGCCGGTCGCTTCGGCTGCCGCACAGCCGGAGCTGTCGATCGAAGCCGGACCGGCCAAACAACACATCCTTCTGCTGTACGCTTACGGCTATGGTGGAAGAGGAGTCGAGCTGTTCAGCGACGGCTTTTTCAAGGCCATTACCGCCGAGGGATTTCCCGTCTCGGATATTTATGCTGAATACCTCGATCTACAACGCAGGAAGGACGATCCTGAATACCGCCATCAATTGCTCGACTTTCTTCGCCGGAAGTACGCGAGCCTTCCCATCGATCTCGTCGTGACGATACAGCAGCCCGCTCTCGATCTCCTACTCAACGAAGGCAAGGAAATCGCTCCGGGAGCACCGGTCATCACGATTCAACCTCCCCCTTTCATAACGGAAGCAGGAGAGCGCAGAATCGTTGGAGAGTTATCTCGCTTTGACATCAAAGGCACGTTGGAGCGGGCCCTCGAATTGTTCCCTCAAACGCGGCGGGTACTGTTTGTCTCGGGCAGTAGCGCGGCCGACTCGAAGATCGCCGAGGAGGCTGCAAGAGTGGCGTCCCTCTGGCAAGGAAAGCTGGAATTTGAATATACGACGGGACTTTCGCTCGAGGACATTCTCTACAAAGTGGCTCACCTGCCACCGCGGACTATCATCGTCTTCACCCAATACAACGTCGATACGAAAGGCCGCGTGGCTCTTGCATATGAAATTGAAGGGAAGATTACCAAAGTGGCCAACGCACCGGTTTTTGGGTTCTATGATTACAACTTGAGAAATGGCGGCATCGGAGGGTCGGTCATAGCGGTGGAAAGGCTGGGGGAATCAGCCGGACGGCTGGCGGTTGACATCTTGAATGGCACGTTTGAGCCGACCGGGCCGGTAACGCTTCGAGAAAACGAAGCCGTCCCCATGTTCGATTGGGAGCAAATCCAACGTTGGGGCGGCAATGCCGGCCGGCTTCCCGAGAATACCGTTTTCATCAACCGCTCACCGTCGGCATGGGAGCAATACAAGCACTACATCGTAGGCGTGGTGGTCTTCACTCTGGTCGAATTGTTTCTAATAGTCGTGCTGATGGTCAACATCAGGCGCCGGGATGTGGCGGAGGCCGCCCGGACCGAAAGCGAGGCGACCGCCCGTACGCTGCTCAACATCCCCAATGCCGCGGCTTTTCTCCTCGACCCTAAGGGTATATGCCTCGATGCCAACGATACCATGGCCGACAGGTTTTCCAGAAAAATCTCCGACATCATAGGGACTTCAGTTTGGGACATTTTCCCCCCCGAAGTGAGCATGAAGCGAAAGGAGCGCTTTCATGAGGCCTTACGCATGAAGAAGCAAATCCATTTCGAAGACGAGCGTGGAGGTATGTGGCATGATTCCATCATTTCTCCGATCTTCGATAATGATGGTGAGGTTTCGAAGGTGGCGGTCTTCAGCTTCGATATCACCGAGCGCAAGCGGGCCGAAATAGAGCTCGAACAAAGACAGACCGACCTGCTCGAGATCCAGCATATAGGTAAAATAGCCAGCCTCAACTGGGACCTTCAGAACGATACCATTCAATGGACCCCTGAGCTCTTCAGCATTGTGGAAAGAGATCCTCGATCATTTCCGCATACGAGAGCGGGGTATTTGTCCCTGGTACATCCCGAGGACCGTAAGCTCATCGAGAAAAGCTTCGAAGACTCCCTCCCCGGAGATGTGGCACCCTACATCGAGTATCGCTTCGTCATGCCGGACGGCCGTGATAAGTACGTCGGCAGTCAAGGAAAGTTCATTCGCGACGAGAAGGGGCATCCCGTTAACATGATAGGCTACATCCAGGATATCAGCGAGCGCAAACAGGCCGAGGAGGAAAAGAGGAAACTGGAAGAACAATTGCGCCAGGCCCAGAAAATGGAGTCGGTAGGAAGGCTGGCCGGCGGTGTGGCCCACGATTTCAACAATATGCTCGGTGTAATCCTCGGCCATACGGAAATCGCCCTGGCGGACGTCGACCCCGCCCAGCCGCTCCATAAAGATCTCGAGGAAATCCACAAAGCCGCCCAACGCTCGGCAAACCTCACGCGCCAGCTTCTGGCTTTCGCACGAAAACAGACAGTGAGCCCCAAGATCCTGGACCTTAACGAAATCGTGGAGAGCATGCTCCGCATGCTCCAGCGCCTCATTGGAGAGGATATCGAGCTTTCCTGGAAGCCGGGCCAGGGGCTGTGGCCGGTCAAGGTAGATCCCGCCCAGGTCGATCAGGTCCTGGCAAATCTTGCCGTGAATGCCAGGGATGCCATCGCCGGGGTGGGCATCGTCACCATCGAAACCAGCAACATTGTTGTCGATGAATCCTACGGCCTGAGCCATATCGGCATCATTCCCGGTCAATACGTCCTATTGACCGTGACCGACACGGGTATCGGCATGAACAGGGAAACCATCGACCATCTCTTCGAGCCCTTTTTCACCACCAAAGAGGTGGGTAAAGGCACTGGGCTTGGACTTGCAACGGTCTATGGCATCGTCAAGCAAAACAACGGCTTCGTGAACGTGTACAGCGAGCCGGGACATGGCTCGAGCTTCAAGATCTACCTGCCACGGGCTCATACTGTCGCCGCGCTGGAACCCGCCGCGGCCGAACAGAAGCCCTCCCATGGCGTCGAAACCATCCTGCTGGTGGAAGATGAAGAATCCATGCTGAACCTCGGTGCGGCCATACTCAAACGGCACGGCTATACCGTATTGACGGCACAAGCTCCGGGAGAGGCTTTGACCCTGATGGAACGCTACGAAGGCCCGATCCATCTGGTCATCACCGACGTCGTGATGCCCGAGATGAACGGCAAAGTGCTGATGGAGAAGCTTCAAGTCCTTCGGCCAACAGTAAAAGCCCTGTTCATGTCCGGCTACACCGCCAACGCCATCGCCCACCATGGAGTGCTCGAAGAAGGCGTCCAGTTTCTGGAAAAGCCCTTCTCTGTCAGGGCTCTGACTGAAAAGGTCAGGAAAGTTCTGGATCAGCAGAGCACATGAGCTGTCCGTGCTCTTTCCGGCTACCCTCTTTCTTTGAGAGATCCTTCCCACGGTCTCTGTCTTGGTTTGCAATATCTTCTATTGAAAAGTAAGATTTTCTCTTCTTTTTCAAGAACGGTCCCTGCCTCCGAATGGGATTCCGTGCTCATTGGTGGCCATTTCACCGAGATACGTCTCCCCTCCTGATCTGGCACAACTGTTGCCCTATAGCCTTTCTTGACAAACGACTGATGATCCGGCTGCCGAGGACAATAAGATGCGTAGCGGCGCTCAAATCTGAAGCTGTTCAAGACCCGCCAACAGACGGTAAAGGTAAGGAAGGTGCCGGTATGGGAGACACTTTCAAGGAAACATTCAAAGATGAGGCTTTGGAGCTGCTTGCCGAACTGGAGGCATCGCTCCTCGCATTGGAGAAAGCACCCGAAAGCAGAAAGACCGTTGGGCGAGTGTTTCGCGCCTTGCATACCATCAAGGGCTCCGGGGGAATGGTGGGCTATGACAATATCGCGGCATTTGCCCACGAAGTGGAGAACGTCTTTGAGCTCGTTCGCCTCGAGCAGATAGAGGTTTCCAAGAAGCTCGTGGATCTGACCCTGGCGGCAGGCGATGTGATCCGCGGTATGCTGGAGCCTTCCCAAACCAACAATCCAGCGTTGGAGAGCCGGGCCGGAGATATCGTTGCCGGGCTCAAGACTTTGACTTTGCCTCAAGATGAGGTCATCGCCGCAGCCCCGGAAAAGCCTTCCGAAGCTCCCCGGCCCACGGCGGGACATGTTACCTATCGGATCTCCTTTCGCCCTCACCCCAATATTTTTGTCCAGGGCATCAATCCGCTTCTGCTCCTGAATGAGCTCCGGGGGCTCGGCCCCTGCAACACGACGGCGTACCTGGACGACATACCCGCACTCGAGGATCTGGAGCCCGAGAAATGCAACACCTGGTGGGAAGTGGTCCTCACCACCGACAAAGGGATCGATGCCGTGAAGGACGTGTTCATCTTTGTCGAAGGCGATTGCGAGCTGAGCGTAGAGGCTGTGTCGGAGCTCTCCGGGCCGGCCGATCCTGAATCGCACAAAAAGCTCGGAGAGATCCTCGTCGAGCGGGGAAACCTGTCGCGGGAAGCCCTCCAGGATGTTCTGGGAAAACAGAAGCGGCTCGGAGAAATGCTGGTCGACGCGGGAATGGTGTGTGCCGCCCAGGTGGAATTCGCACTGACTCAACAGCGTCATGTAGAGGAGATCCAGGAAAAGCAACAGAAAGAGGAAGCAGCATCGACCCTTCGAGTCCCTGCCGCCAAAGTCGACAAGCTCGTGGATCTCGTGGGTGAGCTGGTAACGGTCCAGGCAGGCCTGAGCCAGCTTGCCGCCAGCCGGAAGATACCAGAGCTGCGCTCCCTTGCCGAGCACGTAGATCGACTGACCACGGAGCTTCGTGAGAACACCATGAGCATCCGCATGCTGCCCATTGGGACGACGTTCAATAAATTCAACCGCCTGGTGCGGGATCTCTCAGCGGAGCTCGGCAAAGAAGTAATCATGACCACAGAGGGCGCGGAAACCGAGCTGGACAAGACGGTCATCGAGCGCCTGAACGATCCCCTGGTGCACATCATACGAAACAGCATAGACCATGGGATCGAGGAGCCCGGCCTGCGCAAGGCCAATGGAAAGCCGAGTCAGGGAACGGTGCATCTCTCGGCGGTCCATGCGGGCGCCCATGTCCTGATCCGGATCACGGATGACGGGGCGGGGCTGGACGTCGAGCAAATTCAGGGCAAGGCCATGGAAAAGGGCCTTATCACGCAGGGTGCCGCACTCTCTGAAAAGGAAATTCTGGACCTCGTTTTTGCGCCGGGCTTTTCCACTGCCGGAAAGGTCACGAACGTTTCCGGCCGTGGCGTGGGGATGGACGTAGTGAAGCGGAGCATAGAAGCCCTGCGTGGCTCCATCGAGGTGGCCAGTGAGAAGGGAATCGGGACTACCATTACGCTGAAGCTGCCTCTGACCCTCGCTATCATCGACGGTCTTCTGGTAAAGATTGCAAATGCCCATTTCGTGGTCCCCCTTTCCATCGTCGAGGAATGCGTGGAGCTCACCTCGAAGGATGTGGCCGAAGCTCACGGTCGGCATCTGGCGCATATCAGGGGTGAGATCGTCCCCTACATCCGCCTGCGGGACCGATTCCAGATCAATGGCAGGGTGCCTCCCATCGAGCAGATCGTGGTTACGGAATCCTTGGGCGGTAAAGTCGGCTTCGTCGTGGACAAGGTAATCGGTGGGCACCAGACGGTCATCAAGACCTTAAACAAAATATACCGCCAGGTGGAAGGGATTTCCGGCGCGACCATTCTGGGGGATGGAACAGTGGCTTTGATCCTCGATGTGCCGCGGCTCGTGCGCGGAGTCGAAATGGAAGAAGCTTCGATACATTGAAATCAAGGAACGCATTCACATGGGAGGACTGGTATGTTCAAGGACATGAAGATCGGTGTCAGGATGACGATCGGGTTCGGCGTGATACTCTTCTTTATCGTTTCCATGGGGCTGTTTACGGCTAACCGATTATCGACCCTTTCCAGCTCGATGAATGTGCTGACCGACGATCGCTGGCCAAAGACGGTCATGTTGAATGATATACTCGACAACATCAACGTTGTCGCACGCTCGTTGCGAAACATGATCCTCATGGAGGATCGCGAGGAAGACAAGAAGGAGCTGAAACGAATCGGCGATGCCGGAGAAGCGATCACAAAGAAGCTGGAGGAGCTCGGCAAGGTAATTTCCAGTGAAGAAGGTAAGGCATCACTGAAGAAGGTCACCGATGCCCGCGCCGGATACCTGGAGATTCAAGGCCAGGTACTGAGCCTGATCGAGGCCGGGAATAATGAAGAAGCGAAAAAGGTTCTTTTTAGCAAGCTTCGCTCTGTTCAAGCTGCTTACTTCGATGCTGTGCACGCTCTTCTGAATTATCAGGGCAAATTGATGGATCAGGCCGGTAATGAGGCCCGGGCAATCTACGTAAACGCCCGCAATCTCATTCTGGGTCTGGTCCTGCTGGTCTTCTTGCTCACTGTGTCGATGACGTATCTGCTACCGCGAAGCATCACCCGGCCCATTGCCATGGCCGTAGCCGCAAGTAACAAGATTGCCGAGGGTGACTTCAGCATGGCTCTGGAAACGGATCGCGGTGATGAAACCGGTCAACTTCTGGGCGCCATGGGGAAAGTGGTGGAGAAGCTCAAGGGAATCACGGGAGATGTAAATAAGCTGATCGAAGCAGTGACCCTGGGAAGCTTCGGAGCCCGGGCCGACGCTTCCACGTACTCGGGAGAGTTCGGAAAGCTCGTTGACGGAATCAACCGGACACTCGATACGGTTGTGAGCCATATCGATGCCATGCCCAATCCTTTCATGACCCTGGACACCAATTTCAATATCCGGTACATCAATCAGACCGGGGCCACGCTGGTCGGCATCACCAAGGAGCAAGTGGTAGGCAACAAATGCTACGACCATTTCAGGACTTCCGACTGCAACACGCCCAACTGCGCCTGTGCCTTGAGCATGCAGCAGGGCCACCAGGTGACCCGTGAGGCTCAGGCACATCCTAGAGGCATGAACATGGATATCTCATATAGTGCCGTTCCTCTGAAGAATGCATCAGGACAAGTCGTCGGAGCACGAGAGTTCATAGTGGATCAGACAGCGATCAAGACAGCCGGCCGTATCATGCAAAAGAAGGCTGACTACCAGACCAACGAGGTTACCAAGCTCATAGCCGGCCTGAGCAGCCTCGGAAAAGGCCATACGGATATCAATATGGCGCTTGCACCCGCCGACGATGACACCAAAGCCATATGGGAGGATTTCTCCAAGATCAACGGAAGCTTGACGGAGTGCATAGACGCCATAAAATTGATGATAGCGGATGCGGAAGTAATGGCTCGCAATGCCGTGGACGGAAAGCTCGACACTCGCTCCGACGTATCGAAGCATCAGGGAGACTACCGCAAAATAGTGGAGGGTTTCAACGCTACAATGGATGCGGTCATAGGTCCCCTGAAGACGTCGGCGGGATATGTCGACCAAATCAGCAAAGGCAAAATACCGGCAAAGATTACAGATGAATACAAGGGGGATTTCAACCAGATCAAGGACAACCTCAATACTATGATCGACAATCTGAGCCGCTTCGCCGTCGAGGTCCAAACCGCCGCGGACCAGGTGACAAACGGCAGTCAGGAGCTGAGCACCAGCGCCGAGCAGCTTTCTCAAGGCGCTACCGAACAGTCGTCTTCCGTGGAGGAAGTGTCCTCTTCCATGGAGCAAATGGCCGCCAATATCAAACAGAGCTCGGACAACGCCCAGCAGTGCGAGAGAATCGCCCTCAAGGTCGCGGAGGACGGCAGAGAAAGCGGCAGAGCGGTAAGCGAAACGGTATCGGCCATGAAGGTCATTGCCGGAAAGATATCGATCATCGAGGAGATTGCCCGCCAGACGAACCTGCTGGCCCTCAATGCCGCCATCGAGGCCGCCCGTGCGGGAGAGCACGGCAAGGGGTTTGCCGTGGTCGCCTCCGAGGTACGAAAGCTTGCGGAGCGAAGCCAGGAGGCTGCGGGAGAAATAAACGAGTTGGCCGTCACCAGTGTCCAGGTGGCCGAGAATGCCGGAACGATGTTGACACGGATCGTTCCCGACATTCAGAAGACAGCGGACCTGGTGCAGGAGATCAATGCAGCATGCAGCGAACAGAGCTCGGGAGCAGCGCAGATCAACCGGGCCATTCAGCAGTTGGACCAGGTAATCCAGCAGAACGCTTCGGCATCCGAAGAAATGGCCTCTACCTCCGAGGAATTGTTGGGCCAGGCCGACCAGCTTCAGAGCGCCGTCGGATTCTTCAAGCTCGACAGCAGTGCCGGCACTGAAACGAAAAGAAAGGCCGTCGCTCCCAGGAAGCAGCCGGCGAGCCTTCCCAAGCCTCGGAATGTCCGGTCCGCACAAGAAGAGCAGTGGGATTTCGCCGGAGCCCACGTGCATCGAGGAGCAATATCCGGTAAAAGGGCCGAGAACGGAAGAGCCCAAGGCGCGGCTTTGAATCTGGAGATGGATCGCAAGGACAACGGGGAGGAAGTGGAATTCGAGAAATACTAGATCATCGCGCCGTAAATTCGTCCCCCCCCAGGAGCGCGGGCTTCCAGCCTGCAAGTGGCGAAATGAAGTTTCGTGGTTTCGGAGGGGTGGCACCGGCAACTCGTTGCCGGTGTGCGAAGCACAAGAGGGATACATTCAGATTTTACGACTCGGTGGGTGTTGCGGGCGAATGCCGGTGGTTCAAGCAGCTTACTACCAGGGGGTGAAGCACGAAAGGAATACCTCTTGTGCTTCGCACCCGGGCAACAAGTTGCCCGGGCCACCCATGGGAGCGTTGGAACGAGGGGGGGACGAATTTATGGCGCGGTGATCTAGAGCGACTACCGGGATTTCGATCGGATGGTGGCGAGCCTGAGCTGGTGGATTTGTGCGTAATCGAGAGAAAACGTAAATGGGATAGAGATGCGTTTGGACATCACATCCAAGGCTACCCTGTGAAACAGGAATATGCCAGGTTGCAGGCGTGTCAGCAGGCTATCCAGCTTGTAGAAGCATTCTTTCTTCGTATTCGTATCACAGGCGTGCACAGCTTCGTTTAGTAGATCAGTGACCTCAGGATGTTCAAAACGACCAGCAACGGACTCTCCCCCATAACAAGGAGACCACAGGATTTGAAGGATCTCGGGATCACTGTATGCCCCTTTGAACTCGGTAAAGACAGCCTGGAATTCGCTATTGCTCCAGTATCTTCTCACGAGCTCATCACCGGGAAGCGACTGCAAATGTACCTTGACACCCAGATCGTTCAAGGAGATCCGCAGATATTGAGCAATTCTTCTTCCCATTTGATGCTCATCTACAACAAGAACTGTGAATTCCAAATACTTCCCTTCTTTTTGAAGATACCGTCCCTCCTTGTCGTAAGACCACCCCGCTTCCTGCAAGAGCCTCAATCCTTCTTTAGGACTGTAGGGCACGGCCTCTACACCGGGATCGTGATAAGGGGAATTCACACCCATGGGACCAACAGAGACCACTCCAAAACCTCGCAGGATCGTCTTGACTATGTAGTCCTTGTTAATGGCATAAGACAAACCCAATCTAACTTTTGAATCGGACAACAAAGGATCATGAGTATTGAAGAGGAGAAGCGCGTAGCGATTCACAACTCTCAGGTTAAAGTAGAATCTGTCCTGGTATTTCTGGATCATTTCATAGTCTTTGGGATATAAATGGTGAACGATATCCGTCTTGCCGGATAAAAGGTTCGCCCAAGACCTTTCAGGGTCAGATTGGTAATAGAAAATGACTAGATCCAGACGGGGACGACCGAAATAGAAGTCCGGATTGGCTTCAAGGCCCAGCTCCGTTTCTCCCTTTCGATAACTGAACTTGAAGGGACCGGATCCAATGGGATGATCGAGATTGATAGGGTCGTCAGGCCTCGGTTTGGGAATGATCTCGACATACCAGATTTTTTCGAGAAATCGTGGATCATGCTCTTTCAGAGTTAGGCCGATGGATGTATCCGTCAGAGCCGTGATGCGGTCTACTTTGGAGAACAAGGAAAAGCGTGCATTCTTGAGACCCGCCTCCAGCGAATACTTGATGTCGTCCGAGGTGACTCGCCGTTTATTGTGAAATAAGGCATCAGTCCTGATGTGGATAGTCCAGGAGAAAGTCGCTGGGTCATAGGTCCAGCTATCAGCCAGGTCCGGCTCGAGCTCTCCATGCTCATTCGGGACACACAGAAAACTGTACAACAATGCGAAAACGGCGGTGGCCCCGCTGAGAGGCTGCTCTTCGGCCGGGTTCAAGTTGCCGATTGGCAGAAAGACATCATAGCGGAGAGTCCCACCATTACGAACGTTATTTTCGTCGGAGCGAGCCCCATCCCTTCCACACGAAAGGGTGGACGCGGCGAAGAAGATAATGAGGAATAACCGACAAAAACCTTTAAGCACCTATAATGAAAGCCTCACACAGTCTGTGGCGGGCTTCAGTTGCTTTCTTGGCGTTGTGAACCGTTATGTGGTTGTCCTTGAGCACGCGAAGATATCGCCCGACCGTTCCGTACTTATTCCTATCATTTCGGGCGTGAAGGCTCAAGAAATTTGCGAATTCCTGGCGAGAAAATTCTTCCCCATTGGTATAGAGAAGAAAATTATGGATATTTTCAATGGTTACAGACCTCAAGGTTGCAGACCAATTCTTGGGCGAACATCCCTTCTTCGAGATGGTGACCTCTCTCAATGCTTTCAATAGGGCATCACGGGCGATTCTGCAGTCGGAATCACTTTCTTTTATGTTTTCGATTCCCGTTACCTGCGAAGGCAGCTCACGAAGGGTGATGTGATCACCCTCGGCCAGAATGACGCCTCTTTGGATGATATTTTCAAGCTCTCTCACGTTTCCGGGATAGGAATAATCATGGAGCGAGTCGAAGGCTTCCTTGGAAAGCTTCATGGCGCGGCCTGCCAAGGAGGCATACTTCTTGAGGAAGTGCTGGGTGAGAAAGGGGATGTCATCCCTGCGCTCCCGGAGAGGTGGAACGTGAATCATGATCACCTTCAAACGGTACGACAGATCTTCCCTGAAAGATCCTTCTCGAACTGCCCTTTCAATGTCCCTGTTGGTGGAGGAAACGACACGGACGTTGAGCTTGATCGGCCGGCTGCCGCCCACCCGCTCGAGCTCCTTTTCCTGAAGGACTCTGAGGGTCTTTGCCTGTGCAGGCAGAGGCATTTCGCCGATCTCATCGAGAAGAATCGTTCCCCCTTGAGCACGCTCGAACTTGCCGATCCTTTGTGTTATCGCCCCGGTAAAGGCGCCTCTTTCGTGCCCGAACAGCTCGCTCTCCACCAGATTCTCGGGAAGCGCCGCACAGTTCACGGCAACAAAGGGATTACCGGATCGGGAGCTGTAGTGATGCAGCGCCCGCGCGATCAACTCCTTGCCCGTTCCACTTTCTCCAAATATCAGCACGTTAACGTCTGAAGGCGCAACTTTCCTCGTCAGCTCATAGACCTGCATCATGGCCTTGCTCTTGCCCACGACAAAAGGTGATTGCTGAAAGGCGTCAGGCGTCACGTATCCCATATGTACCTCCCGAAGTAACAACGTTTACGATTCTGCCGTACTCTCCATCGGGCGAAGATAACAACGTCCGCGGCATCGCCTCTTTTTCCGACATGGAAAAAAGCGAGCCGTGCACGATGCCTGATGATTATGGCAATCGCCGTCATACATTCCGCAAGGTAGATGATTTCGCTCCAGGATTTTAGACTCCCGGTAATTTTGCCGCAAGTCACCGAATGGGCAAGATATTTCGCCAGGGCTCGCACTCCGTCTCAGCAAGCCACGGCATGAGCCGGCAACGGGAACGTCTTCCGGCTGTTTGCCCGGCTTACGATTTTCCTCGCCACACTGTCCCTGTTAATGCAGAAGCCTCCCACGCGCTTACCAGCGGCAAACAAATAGTGTAGCCAGTGGACGGGCTCCAAAGTTATCGATATCGGAGCGCAATTCAGATCTATTGCTATATCTGTAATCTACAGCATTATAGTGAAAACATCCAGTCGCCCCTAATGCAGTTAGATTGAGTGGCATCGGTTTAGTGTTCATCGTCGCTAAATAGATAAGCTCGAACACCAGCACTGTGCCTCCAATTGCCGCCGGTATCTCCCATATCAAATCATTACCCAGCAATCCTCCATCTTTTGCCATTGCTTTATTGCCAGGCAGCTCAGGTAGAATTATCATATGCATGGCCATAGCCATCATTACCGATAGGCATACGCATTTAAGCTTCTTCATACCATTTTTCGTTCTTGAAGCCATCTCCATCTCCCCCTCTGATCCTCTTGGGCCTTGTGTCTCAAAAAATGTTTATGAACCGATTTTAGACCATGCAACACATTAAACACACGAAATATGCGAAACACACAAGAATGATAATTTCTCTAAACAGTTTACTTGCGACTGTATGTCGCCAGGGTTCGTTTCAGTCCGTTTGCCGAAGCCGGAGCCTGGAGTGAATTGTTTTTGAAAATTTGGATCGGCAGGAGGCCGGGAACGTTATAATAAGCGGCATTGGCCCCGTAATCGATCTGGAGGGAAGCCCCCTCCAGGGCAACACCGGCAAAAAGGCCTCGGCTCTTGGAATACGAGTAGACCTCGGCCGGAACCTGGACGTCGGCGGCGGCCTCGGCGTGGCGCCCAACGGGGCCTGCGGCGATGGATGCATCGGCTCCGAGCGTGAATTTGCCGCTCGCGATATGCTCGAGGCTTCGGATGCTTTTGAATACCAGGAGCACGTCCGTGGACTGAACTCCAACCTGCCAGCCGGCACTGCCGCCCATTAGCGTAATGAAATTGGGGTTGCTCCATCCCCCGTCTTCCGTACGCACCACCATGATTCCCTTGCCGAAACGGCCGCCGAAAATCAAGCCGGCCTTGACCACTCCCGGAATTATGGCGACGGCGTGAGCGTTACTCAACAACTGCGGCGGTACGCTCCGCTCGGGAATCGCCATGATTTCCGTCAGCACGGCTGTGGCCAACAGGACTCGGGCATCCTCTCGGCCGCCTGCCTGGGCACGATTCGAGGCGAACAGCGCCACCACGGCCGCTGCCGCTACGAGGGATGATAAAGTCTTTTTCAGATACACAGCCCTTCTCCTAAACATTTCAGCCGCCTTTTATGCAGGAAGACGGATCTTCCGTTTCTCCCCGTCGGAATGTTTTCGATACAAAATGGCAATATTGCCCACCAGTCCGACACGCTCGCTGCCTGATCTCTCTGCCAGCTCCAGCGAGAGCTCCTGCTTGCGATCCTGAAAATCTATGAACTTCACCTTGATGAGCTCATGAGCATCGAGGGCGCGATCCACTTCCTTGATCATCTGATCCGTCAAACCATTCTTCCCCACCTGCACCACCGATTTGCGGTGATGAGCCAGGCTTTTCAGATATTGTCTTTGCGAGCTGCTCAAAACTTCCATGCCTTCTTTTCCTCTCTTCCATCCATCATCGGAGCTCTCCACTCCCTTCCCCCGTCCAGCCAAATCCAGTCGGGATCAATAAATCCATTTTCAAAGGAAACATATTTTGTTTACCGGGCGAATGCAACCAGGTATTGTAACTTCACAAGGAGCGCAGAAATCACCTTTTGAGCACGAAGAGCACAAGGGACATAGAAGACATAAAGGACAAAATGAGCACGAAGGGAGACGACATCGTCATGAACTGCTGGGAATTCAAGAAGTGTGGTCGAGAAAAGGGAGGCGCCAAGGTTCATGAATTGGGAGTATGTCCGGCCTACCCCAATCATGGGAAACACTGTGCCCATGTTGCCGGAACTCTGTGCGAAGGCACCACTCAGGGCACTTTTGCCATGAAGCTGGTCAATTGCATGCAATGTAATTTCTACAAGAGCGCAGACTACGATAAGTCCTACACACAAAAGCTCAAAAAATAACATACAGCTCCCGGAATCAAGAACCAGGCATCAACCTGCGTTCAAAGATTGAGAAATTGAGGGATTAGGCTCGCCCAACCGGGATAACCCTTCTCCCGCAGTGCCTGAATCCCTGAATCTCTCAATTCCTCAATTCGTAATTCCTAATTCTTGAGTATGATTCTGCAGTCCGCCACCGTGGCTCCCTGCCCTTGCGGATGGACCAGGAGCGGGTTGATGTCCATCTCGAGGATTTCAGGGTGATTCAGTGCCATATGGGACAGGCTTACGATGAAGCGCTCGATGGCTTCAAGATCCGCCTTCGGCCTGCCCCGAAATCCCGTAAGGAGCTTGTAGCCTTTGATGCCCTGGATCATGCCGACGGCTTCTTCTCTTCCGACGGGAGCCAGGGAGAATTTCACGTCCTGGAAAACTTCCACGAAGATTCCACCCATGCCGAACATCAGAAGAGGGCCGAAAACGGGGTAGCGGTTCATGCCGACTATCACTTCTTCTCCACGAGGAGCCATTTGCTGAACCAGGACGCCCTGGATCACCGCCTGAGGGTCGTATCTTCGAGCGCTTTCCACGATGCCTTCGAAGGCTTTTATCGCTCCTTCACCATCCCCGATTCCAGCCACCACACCGCCTGCATCGGATTTGTGCAGGATCTGCTCGGAGACGATCTTCATCACCACGGGAAATCCTATACGCCGGGCGACGTCCGCCGCCTGGCGCGGGTTTTTGGCCAGTTCCGTGGGCAGAACGTTGAAGCCGTAGCATCGGAGCAGATCCAGGCCGTCGAGCTCCCCGAGGCGGGTCCTGCCGGCCTCGAGACAATCGGCAATGATCTTCGAGGCACGATCCCGGTCGTGATCGAAGGTGAAGGGCTCCAGATACTGCCGGTTCAGCCATCGTGAATACCGGTAGAGCGCTCCGAACGCCTTTGCGGCATCTTCGGGGAAGCTGAAAACCGGATAGCCGTATTCCTGAAGATAGCGAACTCCTTTGGATACATCGACAATTCCCATGAAGCAGCAAAGGATCGGCTTCGGAGAGGTTCTGGCGACGCGAACGATGGCCTCCGCCGTACCCAGTACGTTTGTCATGGATTGAGGAGTCAGAATGACGAGGGCTCCATCCACGCCCTCGTCCCTGAGGACGGCAGTGAGGGCGTTTTCATAGCGGTCCTGCGAGGCGTCTCCGATGACGTCCACGGGGTTGCGAAGATTGGCCGTGGCGGGAAGCTGGCCGGCCAGGGTTTCGATGGTGCTCTCCTCGAAGGCGGCCAGCTTCAAGCCCGAGGATATCGTCATGTCCGTTGCGACAATTCCCGGCCCTCCCGCGTTGGTGACGATAGCGACCCGATTTCCTCGGGGGAGCTTGCGTCCGAGCTTGCCCAGCGCAGTTTCGGTCTTGTAGGCGAAGGCGCTCGCAAAGTCGAAAAGCTCATGGATCGAGTCCGCCCGGATGATCCCGGCCTGCTCGAAGATGGAAGCATAGACCGCCTCCGAGCCCGCCAAGGCCCCCGTGTGGGAAGCCGCCGCCTGGGCACCGGCGCTCGTTCTGCCGGATTTGATCACCAGCACCGGCGTTCGCCTGCGCCCCAAGGTGATCTCTCTTACGGCCTCGATAAACTCCGGCCCACGCCTGAGCTCTTCGAGGTAGATCATGATCACTTCCGTATCGATGTCCTCATGGAGAAACTGCAGTAGATCCAGCTCATCCACGTCGGCTTTGTTTCCAATGGAGATGAACTTTGAAAAGCCAAAGTTCCTGTCTGCGGCAAAATCGAGCACCGCCGTGCACAAAGCCCCGCTCTGAGAGATGAAGGAAATTTTTCCCGGCGCGGGCATGCGCGCGGAAAAGCTGGCGTTCAAGCGCACCGAAGGCAGAGGATTTATTACCCCCAGGCAGTTTGGGCCGATCATCCGGACTCCCGCCTCTTTGCAGAGGGAGACCATCCGGTTTTCCATCTCCAGCCCTTCCTCCCCCACTTCCCGAAACCCCGCGGAGACGACCACGATACCCTTCACCCCCTTTTGGACGGATTCTTCGACGGCTTCGAGGGCAAGCTTCGGGGCGACAACGACGATGGCAAGGTCCAGCTCGTCGGGAATGTCCATGACCGTCGGATAGGCCTTCACGCACGAGACCACCTTCGTGGTGGGGTTTACGGGATAGAGAATCCCTTGGTAGCCTCCCTGGAGAATATTGGAAAAAATGTCATGGCCGACTTTTCCGGAAGTGTTGGATGCTCCGACGACAGCGACGGATTGAGGAGAAAAAATGGCGTCCAGACTGTGCATGCATATTCCTTCCATGGCAAAGTAGCGCTGCAGCAAAAGTTACATACCATCGTATTTCAAACGAGCACAATATGAGCTTTTCACCGCGGAGACGCCGAGGGCGCGGAGAAAACGCAGAGAGTCGTTAAAATTCTTATAAAATTCCTCTGCGTTTTCTCCGCGCCCTCGGCGTCTCCGCAGTGAAAACAAGAGCGCACATTACGTGCCGTTCAAAGTATACCCAAGCTCACCGAGAAATGCATCGCCTTGCGTCGATGGCCGGGAGATCGTCAGCCTTCTCCCTTCGCGGGCTCGTCAAAATTCATGACAATGAACACCTCACCGTCTCCGCTCTTTGTCACTTTGGCGTTGGGGTATCGTTTCCTGAACACGTGGATCATGCCGGAGTTTTCTTTCAGGACGTTGGCCACAAACCCCTTGTAGCCGTTTTCCTTTGCGATCTTTTCGAGAGCTCCCATTATGGCGCTTCCGACTCCCATTCCCTGAAAGTCCTCGCGAACGACGAAGGCCGCCTCCGCCATGTCCTCTTCGTCCGGTGCATAGGAGGCGATGGCCATGATTTCCTTATGGCCCCCCTTGGAAGCCAGCCCTATGAGGGACATGTTCTTTCTGTAATCCACAGTGGCCCACTGCTTCTGGATGGTTTGGTGTGAAAAGAGCTTCTTGTAATAAAAGAACCTGTAGAAAATGGTCTCTTCCTTGAGGGAATAGAAGAAATTCCTGTATGCGAACTCATCCGAGGGCAACAGCGGTCTGAGCTCGATGATCTTCCCGTTCTTCAGCTTGACGGTGCTCTTATAGGCCTCGATGAACAGCAGATCGTCGTTGTGAGGCGGAAGCTGATCGGAAAAGATATAGTGGCGCTTCCTGGCCACATCGATGAGGTCCTCCCTGAACTTGGGGTGCGCGATCTGGGCAAGCTCCATGACTCGCTGGTAGATGCTCTTCCCGTGGAGCTCGGCGATACCGTATTCCGTTACGACGTAATTGACGTCACCGCGCGTCGTGGCCACTCCCGCCCCTTCGCTCAGATGAGGCACGATGCGGGATACTTTGCCCCCTTGCGCCGTGGACGGGAGCGCGATGATGGAAAACCCGCCCTTTGACATGGCGCTGCCGCGAAGAAAATCCACCTGGTCTCCGATCCCGCTGTAGAACAGATGTCCCACGGAATCCGAGCAGACCTGGCCGGTGAGATCCACTTCGAGGGCCGAGCTGATGGATATCAGGTTGTCGTTTCGCGCGATCACCGCCGGATCGTTCACGAACTCGGAGCTGCGGAAATAGAACATGGGATTGTTATCCACGTACCTGTAGAGGGCCTCCGAGCCCATGCAGAGGGACGTCACCACGCGCCCGGGAAGGAGGGTCTTTTTCTTGTTGGTAATGACCTTCTTTTCAAAAAGGGGAAGGAACCCGTCCGTTATCACCTGGGTGTGGATTCCCAGGTCCTTCTTGCCGTCCAGATGCTGCAGGAAGGCGTAGAGAAGCTGACCGAAGCCGATCTGGAGGGTTGCGCCGTCATTTACGAGCTGTGAAACATAATGGCCGATGCGCCGGGTCACGTCGTTTTCCGGTATCCTGCGAAGATTTTCTACCAGGGGCTCCTCGTAGGGCACCAGGTAATCGATCTCATCCACGTGGACGAAGCTGTCGCCCCACGTTCGGGGCATCATCGGGTTCACCTGGGCGATGATCAGCTTCGAATTCTCTATCCCCGAACGGGTGATGTCCACGGAAACCCCAAGGCTGCAGTATCCGAACCTGTCGGGAGGACTCACCTGGATCAGCGCCACGTCGAGCCCGATGCGCTTGCTCGCGAAAAGGCCGGGGATCTGCGACAAATAAGCCGGTATGTAGTCGATCTTGCCTTCGAAGGCCGCCCGGCGCATGTCGGAGCTGATAAAGAAAAGCTTGATGGATACACGCTGGAGGAAAGAGTCGTCGTCGACAAATTCGGCCAGGGTGTGGGAAAGCATCTGATAGATCACTATGTCCTGCAAAGTCGGATCTCCAACCAGAGCCCGAATCAGGTGCTGCGGCTCACCACAACCGGTACCGATAAAGATTCGACTGCCTCTCTTGATCTTTGAAATAGCCCGAAGGGCACTCACAGTCTTGTTCGGACAACACTCGTGGAGCCAATCAACAGGATCTTCCGTATTTACCGTCATTCCTTCGACCTCTTTTCATTCGAAAACCGCCAATGGAGCTTTTCACCGCGGAGACGCCGAGGGCGCAGAGAAAACGCAGAGGAAGTTTATAAGGATTTCAACGATTCTCCGCGTTCTCTCTGCGCCCTCTGAGTCTCCGCGGTGAGCACAAGAGCGCACACCATAACCTTATCCCGCACCATAGCCCGCTAACTATTCCTCGAACGATGCTTCGGCGGAAGGGTACGAAGGCAGGCATATGCCGCCTTTTACATCGGAGAAGAGCTGCATGAACAGCTCTTTCACGCTGCCGCCCGGTCCCATGACGAATGTAGCGAGCGATTCGCGTTCCGGCCAATCGGGGAGAGTGACCACGAAGGTGTTACCGCTGAAAGGGGTGAGTGGCGCCTCAATGGCCATCGGGTCCAACAGGGCTATCAGGCTGCCTTTTTTCAACCTCACGCGTACCGTGCCGTAGGCCGGGTTTTTGTAGTCGCCGACGTAGCTCTTGAGAGGGAGGGCAGCGAGGGTGACGGCGGGGCGTGGAGGTAACTTGTTGACTGGTTGTAATGTTTGAATATCGAGGCCGGCAATGGCGTCCGCGACCGTTGCCGGTATGGGGTTTCCATAATAGAGATCGTAGAGTCGCCTCATCATGAGCTCCGGCACGGGATTGACATTCGTGTTTGTGAGGACGACGATCCCCATGTTCGCCGCGGGAAAGAGAGCCACGATGGAGTGCATTCCCATGGTGGCGCCATTGTGCCAGACGATCGGCTGGGGGGACCAGACCGTGTAGACCCATCCCGAGGCATAGAGGTCCGTATTGTCGAGCGCCGTGCTCCCCGCATGAATTTTTGGCTGGTAAAGGTAATCCATCCCTTTCCCGCTCACCAGGGAGTAGCCTTCATATGTGCCTCTCCCCAGGTTCAAGCGCATCCAACGGCACATGTCGAGCACGTTGGACCGGATACCGCCGGGGGGGCCGTAGGTCTGCAGCCAGCCCTCGTACCGCCAGCCCTTGGGAATAGTCCAGATGCCGCCGTCGAAGAGGTTCATGTGACCAGTGGCGGTGTTTGGCATCTTATTGAAATCGGACAGGTAGGCGGTCGTTTCCATCATCCCCAGGAGAGCCAGGATGCGGTTGGTTACGGCATCCTCCCAACTGAGACCGGTTTTCTTCTGAATGAGCCTTCCCGCAACGAGAAAGAGGTTGTTCACGTATCCGTAGGATGAGCGTATGGGGTGGATGGGCTCGAGGTAGCGGAGGGCATGGATGATGTCCGCGCGGCCGAAGCCGAGATAGCTCATGGTATCCAGGGAATAAGGCTTGATGCCGGCGCGCTGGCAGACCAGGTCCTCCACCATGAAATCTTCCGTCATGCAATGGTTGTACATCTTGAAGCCGGGCAGATGATAGGAGACCTTGTCCTTCCATGCGAGCTTGCCTTCGTCCACGAGCATGGCAAGAAGGGTCGTCGTGAATGCCTTGGAGGCTGACCCGATCTCGAAGACAGTATGCTCATCCACGGCGTCGGCCCCTCCCTGCTTCTTTACGCCGAACCCCTTGGAATAGACGATCACGTCGTCTTTGAGGACTGCGTAGGCCATGCCCGGGATGTTGTGGACTCCCACGAGAGAAACGGCATACTTTTCGAGTGATTCCAGGATGCCTCTCATGCTCGCATTTGGTGCCGAGGCCGCCCCACAGGGCTCCGAAGCCTGCAATAAGATAATGATGATGCATGCCAGAACAGCTCTGATCCCACTCCTGGCTACCACTTCCCGACCACTTGTTTTCCCTGAATACATGTCAGCCTCCTTTTCTGGTTGTCAGCGTTGTCAGGCATCTCATGGCGCTGTAACGAGGAGATACTGAAGCGTGAAAACGAAGCGGAATGAACGTCGCCTATGAGCTGCGAGCAACCGTACCGAGCCCATTTCCATAATAGACATTATTGCAAACGAGCCGGGAAAACGCAATTCGCAATTCGAGAATGTTGACGCTCATGGTGAAAGGAAGAAATAGAGCAATGGCTGAGGCTGCTTTTCGCGGACAACGGGGTCAGGTTTTGCAATGTGACAGATGGAAGTGTAGGGTTCGGGCATGACAAGACCATTGCGCATCGCAAGATAAATCACTGCTAAAGGAAATTCCCGGAGACAGGCGGCTTATATCGTGTCCATCGCTGGATGAGCAATTCCCAAAGGCTTGAAAACAGCCATTCTCAGGAGGCCTTTTCCGAGGTATTCTACGAATGCTGACCGGCTAATCGGAAGCCGGTGTTTGATAACATCAAAAGCTGGAGCGGGTGAGGCCGTCCGCACGTGGACATAACGGTCGCCCGTTCGATGAGGAGAACCGGCTATGGAAAAGAAGAGAAAGAAGTCAGCAAAGGCATATGAGCTCCTGAGCTTTGATGCGCTAAGGCGTATCATCGGGAAGGAATTCAAGAAGATACCCGACCCGAGGCCGGGAAGGAGCCAGATCTCGCTCCACGATGCCCTCATGTCGGCTTTCGCCATGTTTTCCCTCAAGGATTCCTCCCTCCTTGCCTTTGATGATAGAAGGCGGGAAAAGCCTCAAAATGTCCAGGCTGTTTTCGGCGTTCAGAACATCCCAACGGACAGTGGGATGCGTGATATCGACGATAAGGTGCCAACCGAGCACCTGCGCCCGGCTTTCAAGAGTATTTTCGAGCAGCTAC